>Ga0310814_10012_pt1 | contig 22030 bp, 27 predicted proteins | sample Persta1Coculture_FD_201299 | JGI IMG/M metagenome (GOLD analysis project Ga0310814, IMG submission 201299) | Contaminated culture microbial communities from Brunswick, Lower Saxony, Germany - Peredibacter starrii DSM 17039 Co-culture | ecosystem: Engineered > Lab culture > Culture media > Bacteria... | reverse complement strand
AGGCGAAACCACTACCTGATATTTCAAAGATAGAGAAATATCCTGCACCACATGCGAACATAGTGGCAATTCGCTGCACCCTGGGGAGGGAACATGAGAGTGACTTGTAAGTGCGGGCATAAAGGTCGGATCGCATCGCGTGAGGCGCTATCCACTGACTTCGCGAAACTTTACTGCCAATGCCTCGACGCAAAGTGCGGGCATAGCTGGGTGGCAAACCTCACGTTTTCTCACACGCTCAGCCCGTCGGCGCAGACATTCGACCGGCTGCTGATTGATCGACTGCGAGACATGCCTAGGGCGCAGCAGCGCGAGCTATTTGAAAAGCTTGGATCGCAAGCGGTCGCATGATGTTTACCGCCGACAGCAACATGTCGGCGGCTCAAAAATCAATCTTCGTCGGACTGGTCCGGGTTGCTCAGCAGCGCTTCGGTCAGTCGGCGCAACTGCTCCTGGTCACGCTGACTCAACTGGCGATAGAACCCAATCAGGCGACGTTCAATATGCGAAAGCTCATACCGCGCAGATGCAGCCATTTCAACGTAACCGACATCGACGTTTGTGCGATCCAACATGCTTACCACTCCATAAAATCATTTGCTGACGCACTGATATGGGGGCGAGCTGGTGTGATGGCAGAAACACTTCGTTCAGGTCGAGCCTTTGACAGCGTCGTCCGCCATGGCCTTAACAAAACGCCGGATGGCTCGTTGATCGTCCGGCGGGATGCTGCGGTAGTGCTGGACGATGCTGTCCTCAGCCTCGGACAACGCCTCGGCCTTCAAAGTGGTACGCGTCCCGCTCACGATGTAAAGCACATCAAATCCCAAGGCACTTGCAGCGATGCTCAGATAGGACGCCGGGGGATCGCTAGCACCGGATTCGTAATTTCCCTGAGTTCGTTTCGAGACACCAAGATGTTCCGCAAGTTGATCTTGCGTCAGCCCAGCCTGGGCGCGTTGTTGGCGCAGCCTTGCGCCAATCTCTTCGGAGAGTGTCAATATTTTTCCATCCGCATATTTACATTGGCAGGTTTTTGCCACATCCTGCGGTCGTCATCACACGAAAACGCAAGGAATTGCACTATGCCCAACTCAACCATCACCGAGCAAGCCCGCCAGCAAGCGCGTGCGTCCTTGGAGAAGCGTGGCCAGACCGCGAAAAATTTTGCATCTCTACACAACCTCAACCCCAGCACCGTCTATGCGGTGCTGAATGGCCAAAGCCAGTGTCGCCGTGGGGAGGCACATCGCGCAGCCGTCCTCCTGGGGATCAAAGACGGTGTGATTGCACAGTAATGGCCAAGGCTCTGAGGGAACAGCAGAAGATGAAAAATCAGGTTCTAAAGACTCGTCGCGAAGTGGTCAGTGCAATTATTTGCACCTTCGAAGGTGGCCGCGAATGCGCCGCCGCTCGGATCGGTTTACCGCTCAAGAAGTTTGATAACCACGCCTATGAGAACAACAACTGCCGCCCGTTGACGGATGCGCAGATTTTCCAGCTGGAGCAAGTGACCGGTACCCAGCACCTCCCCAACTATGTGGCGGCGATGTACGGCGGCATGTTCGTGCCGGTGATCCATCCAGAAAACCTGGACAACGTGGAGATGTACACACGGGCTATGCAGAGTTCAGCCAAGCAGGGAACAGTCGACCAGATCATTGCCCAGGCACTTGATGACGGAGTGATCACTGACGTTGAAGCCGAGTTGATCCAGAACGCCCACACCTTGCACATGGCTGCACGCACCGCCGAAGTGTATGCCGCGATCGATCTTTACCGCGCTAAATCGGGGAAAGCCAAATGACCACTCAAATCAATGCCCTGGATTATCAGGAATGCATGCAAAACGCCGCACTGGCTTTCCTTGAGCGCCATCAAGCCGAACACCTGGGCGAGCTGTCGGCGCTTCTTAACCGCACCATCAACCACTTGGTGAGCAGCTTCGACGTGGCGGAATCGGTTGCAACCAAACTGACCTCCCTTGCCCATATCGAACTAATGGAAATCGCTTTCCGTCAGCGCCTCATCCTGGACCACAGCACTGACACCGTCGTGGTGATCCGCGATCCCGTTAAAGGGCATTGCTGGTCCGTGCCTGTCAGCCTGATCTATCAACGTGTCCTGAACACCCCGGACAACGCGCGTCTGCGCTCCACGCACTCGTAACCCCAAATCCAACAAAACGCCGGCCCCACGTCCCGTGGGTTTGGGTGAGCTGCGCCCGAAATCGAGGTTTCACGATGGTAAACGCCGTAATTGTCACCACTCAACTGCCACCGGCCGAGGCCGAAGCGTTGCTGGCCGCACTGCGTGAACAGTATCGCTTGAGCCTCAATGAACATTGGTACGCCGACCAATTCCGCTTTGTTGCGGACGGTCTTCGCCACGGCGCAATTCTCGCCCACGTCCCGGTAATGGCCGCGCAAAAGCGCCTGATGGCCGCGCTCTCTCACAGCCTAAAAGCAGCGAAATAATGTCAATGATGAACGAAGATATCCGCACCCAACTACTTCAACGCCTGGAAGATGACTTCGGCCTGAAGCTTCGTGTGGGCACGAATTACATGCGGGGCGGGGTTTGCCCCGCCTGTAACAAAAAAGAGCTGTATGCCCGCCACGACAAGCCCTGGCAGATCCGCTGCGGCCGGCCGGAGCGCTGCGGCCATATCGAGCACGTAAAAGAAATCTATGAGGACCTGTTTGAGGATTGGAGCAAGCGAGCGCCGGCAACAGACAACGATCCGACCCTAACAGCCCGTGCGTATCTGGAATTTGCTCGTGGTTTGAACACCGGGAATATGACTGGTTGGTTCACCCAGGAGAACTACGTCAATCACGAAACGAACGAGTCTAGTGCCACGATTCGATTCCCCCTGCCGAACGGTGGCTACTGGGAACGCCTGATCGATCGCCCTTCCCGCTTCGGCAAGATGAAAGCCCGTTTCAAGCCCAAATATAGCGCTCAGGGTGAATGGTGGTGCCCGCCGAGCGTAGACCTGGCCAGCGCTAAAGAGCTATGGATTGTTGAAGGTATCTTCGACGCCACCGCCTTGGTGCAAAACGATGTCGACGCGGTGTCGGCCATGTCGAGTGTGAACTTTCCGGTAGAAGCGTTGAAACGTCTGGTCGAGCAGCGCCCGGGCAACCTGCCCACCTTGGTCTGGGGCCTGGACAACGAACCGACTGCTCGCGGCTACCTGCTGCGCTGGGTCAAACAAGCTAGGGAAATGGGTTTCAGCTGTAAGGCAGCGCTGATTCCCCAGCGGGATAAGAAAGTCGACTGGAACGACCTGCACCAGCGCTGGCAGTTCGAGGAAGAAGGTAAAGCGCGCAATGACAAGCGCAAGCGTGACCTGGACGCTGCGCGCCACGAGGGCGACTTGTTGCTGGCCCCCTCGCCGAAAGAAAAGGCGCTGCTGATGTACACCTGGGAAGAAGGCTTCCCAGAGTTCGCTTTTGACTTCGGCAACCAAACCTACTGGGCCAAGTTCGATCTTTCGAAGCTTGAGGAAGAACAAAAGGCATTGGCAACCAGCGAAGACCACGAAGACCAACAGCTCAACGACAAGGCTGCACGCCGCAAAGTGCTGCAGAACGTCTGCAGCTTAAAGCTTCTGGCCAACTGCCGTTTTGAGGCGCTGTACAAGCAGGTGAATGACGTCACAAACGAGGCGTGGTTTTATTTCCAGGTGTTGGGGATCCACGACGACCATGGCGAGAATTACACGTTCACGCCAAAGCAAATCTCCTCGAGCAGCGAGTTTAAGACTCGCTTGATGTATTCGGGCGCGACCTGGCTGGGCACGCAAAAGCACCTGGACCAGATCATTATCCGTCAAACCGAACGCCTGAAAACCGTCGAGACCATCGACTTCCTGGGCTACAGCCGCGATCACAAGGCATACATCTTTAACGACATCGCTATCCATGGCGGGTCTATTTACAAGGCCAACGACGAGGACTATTTCGAGTTCGGAAAGCAGCGGGTCAAATGCCTGATGAAGTCGGTAAAAATCAAAATGGCATTGGACAGTAAGGGCTATCGCGAAGACTGGCTGCCGAACCTTTGGACCGTCTTCGGCGAGAATGGCGTTCTTGCCCTCACCTATTGGTTTGGCTCGCTGTTCGCCGAGCAGATCCGGGCCGAACATGAGAGCTTTCCGTTCCTGGAAATGTCGGGCGAACCCGATTCGGGCAAAACCACACTGATCAAATTTATCTGGAAGCTGTTCGGACGGACCTATGAGGGCTTCGACCCGGCTAAAAGTTCGTTCTCAGGTTTGAGCCGAGCAATGGGCCAGGTGGCCAACCTGCCGTTGGTGCTTCTTGAGGCCGACCGAAACACCAACGAGGACAATACCAAGGCTTTCGAATGGGACCAGTTCAAGGACTTCTACGGCGGCGGCACCCTGCGCACCCGAGGCGTCAAGTCCAACAGCAACGACACCTACGAGCCACCATTTCGCGCTTCCATCGTAATCGCTCAGAACGCCATCGTTACCGGCCACGAAGCGATCATCAGCCGCATCGTCCGGTTACCGTTTCTCAAACCGGTGATCACCGATAAGAGCCGCAAGGCTGCTGACGCAATCGTCCAAACCGAACTGGAGCACGTCAGCCACTTCATGGTGAAGGCAATGCGCGCCGAGCCACTGGTGCTCAAGCGCTTCGCGGAACTGTACCCCCAATACCGCGCCGAGCTATGGGCCACCCGTAACCTGGCATCCGATCGGGTCATCAAAAACCACAGCATGATGCTGGCCCTGCTGGACTGCCTGCAGCTCGTCATCGCTATCCCGGATCAAATGGTTCAGGCCTGCCGCAAATACCTTCTGAAAGCGGCCAACGAGCGCCAGGCGGCGATCAGCACCGATCCGAAGGAAGTGAATGAGTTCTGGCAGGTGTTTGATTACCTGGAATCGCTGCCCTCGGCCCCGATGGTCAACCACAGCAAAAAGCCAGGCTTGATCGCCATCAATCTTAACCAGTTCGCCGAGGTCGCCCTGGAGCACCGCCAGCGCATTCCGGACCTGGCAGTGCTGCGCCGACTGCTCAAAGACTGTCGCGCTCACCATTGCTTAGACACTCAGAAACGCGTGGAAAGTGCGATCCGTGCACGTCAGCAGGATATGGCTCCGACTACTCACATCCCGTCGACCATGCGTTGCTTCATCTTCCGGGAGTGACCGCCATGCACATCCAATTGATTGTTGAGCGGGAACAGGACAACGCAGTCGAGGAGATCCGCCGGATCAACGCGGTAATGGTTCGACTGGGCTACGAGGGTAGCGCCGTGTTTGCCGAAGCCTACGGCGCTGACGGCCTCGTCCAGATCCTTGAGGTTCGGGCCACCGGTGGCCAGAGCGAGATTTTCGTTATGGACTGCTCCCGCGAACAAGTGCAGGCCGTGCTGGAGTGGCAGTCCTGCAACGACGAAGGAGAGTTTGAAGACCTGGTTATTCACCTGGTGCGAAAGGCATAAGCCTAATCACCGAACTGGACACCGGCTACGCCGGCAAATGAAGGGTACCGAGGAGTTACAGCTCCCCGGTACCAACCACCACTGAGGGCAACACCATGCAAGCAAAGCACCAAAGCAGCAGCGACCCGAAGGCTACCACAGTGCCGGCAGAAGGACCCCAGGCGGCGCGCCACCTGATGGCCATTCGCATCGTCGGTACCGCGCTTTTCGATTACCAGGTCAACAAGACGCCCGACGCCCGAATCCGCCTCGAGGCGTTCACCACCATGGCGCACCTGCAAGGTGATCTCACTGCAAGTGAAAGGGCATTTGTGTCCCAGCTACTGGCCAATCAATAGTTCCAGCAGTTTGCCCACCAACTTCTAATAATCATGCCCCGGCTGCAGCGCTAGACTGCCCGGGGTGCTCCAGCTCACAGAGGGTTAGCAATGAACTCCCGATCGGACAACGTCCTGGTATTCACCGATCTGCAGCGAATCACTGGCTACCAACGCCGGTCTGATGTTGAACGGTCGCTGGTAGACCAGGGCGTTCGCCTGTTTCGTGGCCGCACTGGACCATGGACAACGCTGGACCTTATCAACCAAGCCGCAGGCATGAAGCCCGCCGCTGCAGAGCGATACGACGCCGACATCCTATGAGGAAAGCAAGGAAGCGGAAGCATAATCCGCACATTCCAGCTCACATTGACCAGGCCGCTCTCCCAGCGGCCGTTTACTTTGACCAGCGAAATGAAGGCGTTTGGTACACCCTTCACCGTGACGAAACGGGCACACAGCGCCGGCGCAACATTGCGCCGGCGACCGTTTCACTGGCCGAGCTGCACCAGATCATGGACGAGGCTTCCAACGTTGACCGGGGAACGCTCCGCTACGTTTGCGCACAGTTCCACGACAGCGATAGGTACAAGAAGCTCAGTTCAAAAACCCACGACGACTACTGCTATTCCCGCGATGTTCTACTGAACATTCCCACCAAGCTGGGTAAACCGCTGGGGGATCTGGCCGTTCGGAAATTCACTTCTGCCCTGGTGCAACGAATTGTTGACCGACTGGCGGATGAAGGCACGCCATCAAAAGCCGCTCACGTTCTGCGCTATCTGCGCCGTGTACTGCAGTGGGGCCGCAATCGCGGCTTCCTGGAAGTGAACCCAGCCCTGGGCATTGAAGCGCCCGTAGAGCGCAAACAGCGCCGCCTGCCGAATCACCTAGTCATGGATGCTCTCATCGACCGGGCAATTGCCAGAGGTTTGTTGCAGCGCAACGAGAAAGGCGGCTGTCCCGAATACCTTGGCTACGTCATGGAGCTGGCCTACCTTTGCAGGTTGCGCGGCATCGAGGTTGTAACGCTCACTGATGAAAACGAGCTGGAAAGCGGAATACTGACCAACCGCCGCAAAGGTAGCCGGGACAACATCGTTCGTTGGACGCCTCGTCTGCGCAAAGCGTGGGACAACGCCAAGGCCTATCGGACCAAGGTATGGGCCAAGCGCAAAACGGCAATTCCGATCATGCCGTCACGCAGGAATATCATTGTGGCCAGCCACGGTGGACCACTTCGTAAAACCAGCCTGGACACTGCATGGCAGCGTTTCATCACCTTGGCTCTGCAAGATGAGATCATATCGCCCGATCAACGCTTCGCACTGCACGACCTGAAACGGCGGGGCATCACTGACACAGTTGGAAACCGCGCAGACAAGCAAGAGGCCAGCGGCCATCGAGATCCGAAAATGATGGATGTCTACGACCTAAGCCTCCCCATCGTCTCCCCATCAGCCGACTGAACAAGTCACAGGAATCAACATGAGCTTTTTAGAGTTATGCCTAAACGGTGAAGCGCGGGATTGTGATGTCGACACCTTCATTGCGCAGTGGCATTCAGGACTAGCCGGGACGGGTCTGGAACTCCATGAATACCTGGGTTTCACCTGGGAGGAATATCAGGTGTGGGTTACAACGCCGTCAGCGCTGGAATCCATCCTGAATGCCCGTAGGTCCGTGACTGCAGAATCCCTCTCTTCGAATTGACAGGGCGTCCGGCTTCAATCACGTCCTGTATATCGAGCAAAACCCACGTAACAAGCGTTCTAGAGCCCCCGCCGCACGGGGGCTTTAGCGTGTCCGCACGTAACAAGGAATCCCGTAAGTCATTGATTTGTATGTTTTGAGCACCTAGCTTGTAATCAGTAGGTCCCGGGTTCGACTCCTGGTGCCGGCACCATATCTCGAAGCCCCGCAATGCGGGGCTTTGTGGTTTCTGCGGTTTGGAAATTAAGCACTACACTTCAGCGCACCCCGATGACGCGGTAACCTCCTATCACCGCTCCACAGCTGCCAATTGCATCGCCCCTCCCTACCAAAAAAACACAACGCGAGTCACCAAAATATCGGACAGTTTTGTCCTTTGTGATCTAACATTTGCGACGCACATAGACCCTGCGCAAACACATAACATCGACGCGATTCAGTTTCCACATTGGATCCAAATAGGACTTATCCAGCATTGAACCTGACTGGATAATTACTACGCCGTCGGTTGTGCCCGACATTTTTTTACCGTTGCTATTGATATAAGGAAATATTAAATGAATATAGCATCCAGGAATAGAATCGCGTCGAATACAGAGCCAGCTATATCCTGTCAAACAGCACATTTAAACTGGGAAGACCTTCGTTACTTTGTGGCGTTCTCCCAAGTGAACTCCTTGAGTGGAGCGGCGCGTGTCTTGGGCGTCGAGCATGCTACCGTGTCTCGACGTATCGCGGCGCTAGAAAAATCACTCAGCGTAAAATTAGTTGATCGTAGAAAGCGCCTGTACGAACTTACAACAGTCGGGCGCAAACTCGCAGACCTGGGAAAACAGATCGAGACTCAAACGGAGGCGATTGAACGCCTGGCTGTCGCGGCCGCGCAAACCCAGCAAGTTGTCGAGGTGACGGTCAGCGCCCCGCCTTCCGTTACCTCCGAGAAACTGATACCCAGCCTGGGACGTTTCCGGTCAACGCATCCGAACATAGTTTTGCGTCTTCTAGGCGATAGCCAATATTCGTCTCTGTCCAAGTGCCAGACACATCTGTGCATTCGCTTCGCCAAGCCTCGCCAAATTGGAATTGTCGCGCGCCGGATAGGTTCGGCCTCCTTTTCATTCTATGGCGCCAAGACCTATCTCCAAGACCGTTCTCCCGAGCAATATGAGTTCATCGGCTACGAAGCCGAAGCCATGACACTTCCTCAAAATGACTGGCTAAAAAAAATTGTCGGGGATCGTCCATGCGTCCTCAAAGCGAAAACGGTCGAGCTGCAGGTCCGAGCAGCCGAGGCCGGCGTGGGCATTGCGCTGCTGCCCAGCTTCGCAGTGCAACATAGCTCACAACTTTGCCGGCTTGAGCTTGCAGACCCGTTGATGGTGGACGTCTGGCTAGGGGTGCACGAAGACTTCCGTGCGATCCCCTCAATCCAGGCCGCCATGAATTACGTTGAGGCCTGCTTCTACGACAATGATTAAAGGCAACAAGCTGATCAAGCGCCCGGTGTCAGTCGGCATTGATCCAGTATGGGAAAAAATTCACAGGCACCGGTGATTAACGCACGTTTACAAAACTACACGTATTGACGAGGATCAATACCGAACACCTCAACAGGTGTTTTCAAGACCGAACTGCAATGAGTTTCGGCTGGCTCTATATACCCAACGAAGGTCACCCCTACAAAAAAAATAAAGGGGGATTAACTACCTTCGGTCAAATGTGTGCCCACCTCTTAACTGCCATCAACCGCAGGAGAAATTATCATGGGGAAAGTAAAAGTTGTGGACGTCACCCTGCGTGACGGAGGATATCGCAATAATTTCAACTTCACGGACGAACAGGCCCTGGTAATAACATCAAGCTTGGCAGAGGCCGGGATTAATGTATGTGAAGTTGGTTATTGCAGGGGGTCGTTCGCGCCCAAAGTTGAGCATGGACTGACAAGCAATATAAATGCTGAATTTATCGAGCGCGTTCGCCGGGCTGGCGGTGGCCGAATCGAGCTTGCGGTGATGGTCCACCCTAAAAACGTGGGTAACGAGGATTTCGCCATGCTCAAGGAGCAGGGCGTCTCGATGATCCGAGTCTGCTTACGCCGAGAGCAGTTGACCGAAGGGCTTGCCACGCTTTCACTCGCTCGCGATTTCGGTTTCAGCGTTAGTGCAAATGTCACCCATGTGACGGCACAAACGCTCAGTGCCGTCATTGACACCTCGGTGCGCGCTGAGGGCGCTGGTGCAGACATCATCTGTTTCGCAGACTCTAATGGGCACATGCTCCCAAGCGATGTCGATCGACTGATCAGTCGCCTCTCCAACCGACTGGCAGTGCCATTGGGTTTCCACGCCCATAACAATCTTTCAATGGCTCTGGCTAACGCAGCCGCTGCCATCGAATCGGGCGCCGAGTACATCGACACGTCCATCTGTGGGATGGGGAAAGGGGCCGGCAACTTGCACTTGAGCATGCTCGTCGCCTATCTCGAGCGCATTGGCACTAATCATGGATTTGACCTCGTCAAGGTTCTTGAACTTTCGAACCTGACTGCGGCGTCTATCCCATTCAACAACATCCCAAGCCCTCTGCTGGACATCATTATGGGGGCGTACAACTTCCCGTTCGACAGTACAAAACGCATGCGAGAAACCGTCGAGCGATTTCAACTGACGTCCGAGTATCGTGCTCTTGAAATCATGCATCAACAGGATCAGGTCGCACGCCTTGCACCCAGAGCCATCGCGAATGTTTACGGTCGCGACACCATGACCGCACAGGAGATAGCTGGATGAGCGACTACCTCACACGCAAGCGTATTTGTGTGCTTCCCGGTGACGGTATTGGCATCGAAGTCATGGAGGCCGCACTGCCAGTCCTTAAGGCCTTGAACCTGCCGTTCGATCTCGAGTTCGGGGACATCGGTTGGGAATGCTGGAAGCGGGAGGGCAATACCGTTCCAGATGAGACCTGGGAAAAGATCAATCAATGCGACGCCACCTTGTTAGGCGCCATCACTAGCAAACCCCTTGCCGAAACAGAAGCAGAGCTGCCCCCTCATCTTCAGGGGCAGAACCGCCGCTATGTAAGCCCGGTGATCCAGCTAAGGCAAAACCTGGATCTTTACGCAAACGTGCGGCCGGTCACTGACATCACGGGCGAAAATCGATTCCGTTTTGTCGTCATCCGGGAAAACACTGAAGGGCTGTACGCCGGTCTGGATTATGGACGGATACCTGATCAATTCCTGCCCTTGCTGCAAGAGCGGGAAGCATTGGGCGCGCCATGGCGTCGTGAAGGGCAGGAGGACGCGACCATTTCCGTGCGCCTGCAAACGCGCAGCGGGCTTGAGCGCATCTTCGAATACGCATTTGACTATGCGTCCCGGCATGGATTCGACCGGGTCACCTTCGTAGACAAACCCATGGTACTTCGTCACAGCAGCGCTTTCACTCGAGGTGTATTTGAAAGTGTCGCCCAGGGATACCCCGGCATTGAGGGCGTAATCGAGAACGTGGACGCCGTAGCGCTTTGGATGGTGCAACGCCCGGAGCGTTTCTCCGTTGTAGTGGCTGAGAATATGTTCGGCGATATCCTTTCTGATCTCGGCGCAGGCGTCATGGGTGGCCTGGGTTTCGCCCCGAGTGGGAACTTCGGAAAGCTGGGCGCATATTTCGAGCCGGTTCACGGCAGCGCTCCGGCCCATGCAGGACTCAACAAAGCCAATCCCAGCGCGATGTTCATGACCATCGCTCTGATGCTCGAGCATCTGGGTTATCCGCAGGAAGCACACTACGTGACGACGGCGGTCAGCCGGGTGGCGCGTTCAAGCGTGCGCACCTATGACATGGGCGGTTCGCACTCCACCGGGCAGGTTGGCGAAGCCATTATTAGAGAATGCGTTTCCATGGCCGCGCTGAACTGGGCGCAACCTTGCGTTTCAACCTCACCCCAGGGAGCAACACATGCCCAAGCTCTTTGAATCGGTCCAACTCTCTCAAGCATTGCTGGACGAATGCGAACAATTGGATACCGCGTCACTGTCCGATGCCCTGGACAGCCTTGGCGTTTCTGGCGGCCTTCTGGGCATCACCACCCAAGTTCCTGGTAGTCGCTGCGTGGGCATTGCTTTTACCGTGCAGTATGAGCCGGTCGGAGATTCTCATGGGTTCAAAAATGCGGCCAATTATATTGATCAGGTCCCGCCTGGAGCCGTGATCGTCAGCTCCAATGCGGGGCGCCAAGACTGCACGGTCTGGGGCGATATCATGACGCACTTCGCCGTGGCCAGAGGCATAAAAGGCACTGTAATTGATGGAGTGGCCAGGGATATCGATACCGTCGTTAAGCTAGGGTATCCCCTGTTCAGCCGCGGACGGTTCATGCAGTCCGCAAAAAACCGGACTCAGCTCAAAGCGGTGCAGGTCTCGCTTGAGATCGGTGGCGTCACCGTCAATCCTGGAGACCTGCTGGTCTGCGATGGCAGCGGCTGCCTTGTCATTGCGCAGCATATAGCGGCCGAAGTTATTCGCCGTGCGCGTGCCGTAGAACACACCGAACGCCAGATTATCGGAGCGATAACCGCGGGGGCCTCATTAGAGGAGGCTCGCAAGACCTACCGCTACGACCAACCTTGGTTGGGTGCTGCTCAGAAGGTAGAAGCGGAGTTAGCCCAATGAGCCTTTCGCATGAGCTATCCGCCAGCGCCAGGGTCTTGAGCGCGCCGTTGAAACCGCACTGCTTCACAGACAAGGGTTCAGTCACTCAAGAGTTCAAGAAAGCGATGCGTCGCCTGACCTCCACGGTCACTCTTATTGCGACTGAACATGAGGGCGCACCTTTTGGGATGGCTGCAACCGCCGTAACGTCGGTGTGTACAGACCCTTCCTCCATCCTTGTCTGCATTAATCACGGGGCAAGCATGTACAGGCCTCTGATTGGTCATGGAAGGTTTTCGGTGAACTTGCTTCGGGTTGGCCAAGAGGACTTGGTGAAGGTTTTTGGTGGCGCAGTCACCGGCCCTGCCCGGTTCGAGACAGCCGACTGGCAACACGCCAACGGCCTACCGTATCTGCCCAGTGCCCAGGCTTCTCTTTTCTGCACCGTTGCCCAACGCATGAGCCATGGAACCCACGAAATAATCATCGGCCACGTCGACGACCTTGTCGTGGCGCAAGACATCACTCCCCTGCTCTGGCAGGACGGGAAACCCACAGGGTCCATACCCGTAATGCCTTGAACACTCGTTTTTCACTACTGGAAGATAATCATGAAAATGGAATTGTTTGATCCTCAATCTGTTTCGGATGACACCGCGATTTATCTCGTGAATGTGGTGCATGTTGAAGAAGGCGCGCAGGACCTCGCAGTGGAAATACTGGAGGACACGGTCAACTATGTTGCGCGAACGTACAGCGCCTTTCAGTGGAGCCGTTTGATGAAGAGCACAGACGGCAAGACGGTCATCAACCAGGCTCAGTGGAGCGATCGTGGGCAGTTCGAATCGCTTTTCATCGACGAAGAGTTTTTATCACGGTATTCGCGCTTGAAAGAAACCGGTACCTGGGAATATCACTTGTACACCGTCGCCACCTACATCACCCCTGCCACCGCCCGCGAAACTGTCAGCTAACTGCAATCGCATGCGCAGCGCTTGGCGCTGCGCAATACCCAAGCCTATTCAATATTCGATCAAGGAAGAAGTTATGGCCGCAATCCGTTCAGCATTGACAACCTTCTTGGGCATCCAGCACCCACTGGTCCTCGCACCGATGGGAGGTGCATCAGGAGGACACCTGGCAGCCGCCGTTTCAAACGCAGGGGGGCTAGGCCTGGTGGGAGCAAGCTACGGAGATCCTGACTGGATGGTTCAACAGTTGTCGCTCATGCAGGATTTGAACAAGCCCTGGGGCGTCGGGCTGGTCATGTTCACGGTGGCGAAACGTTTCGAGCTACTGCATTTGGCACTGGAGTTCGGCCCGCAGGTTGTAGCGCTGTCCTTTGGTGACGCTCGTCCATTTATCGAGCCCATTCATCAAGCGAACGCCAAAGTCATCGTGCAAGTACATGACGTTGACCAGGCGTTATACGCTCTCGACGCCGGCGCCGATGCATTGATCGTGCAGGGTGCAGAAGCTGGGGGGCACAGCTTGCGCAGATCCTCCATGCCTTTGTTCCCGGCAGTTCGCGATGCCGTGGGCGAGAGCGTAATCCTGATCGGAACAGGTGGGATAGCTGATGGCCGAGGAATGGCCGCCGCCATGGCACTCGGAATGGACGGGGTAATGATGGGAACGCGATTCCTGGCCTGCGACGAAGCGCTTCCCTCTGAGCGTGTGAAAAACAGGCTGCTCCACGCCGTCGCAAGCGACACCGTCAGAACTCGCATCTTTGATGATGTGCGCGGAATATCTTGGCCCGCAGAGTACAGCGGTCGGGCGATCGCGAACCAGTTTTCCGAGTCGTGGGTTGGTAACGAGCAGGCGTTCTCGCTGGCCCTTGATGAGTTGCGGCCCCAGTACGAACGGGCACTGGCAACAGACGACGTAGGGACTAAAGCGATCTGGGCAGGCGAGGTGGCCGATCTGATCAAGGACGTACAGCCGGCACGCTCGATAGTCGAGGCCACCCTCAAGGGCTATGCCGATACTGTCGCCAAGCTTGGACGCACCCTCTAAACGGACTCACGGGGCACAACCGGCCTGCTTGTAAAAGTAGGCTTTGTTATTTCTGCAGGAGCGAAACAATGAACCAGGACGTGCAATTCAAAGTGTATGGGCAAGGAAAACAGTGCGTTTTTGTACTTTCACCCGTCATGCCCACATGGGACGAGGGCGCCTTTATCGCGCCGCTGACAGGCCATTTTCTCAGCGCAGGCTATCGGGTAGTGGTGTTTGATTCGCTCTCGATACCCGTTGCCTGCGGTGAGACGCTGAACACTTTCAGTGAGCGCTGGGCTGAGTTGCTGCAACCCTGGGGCATACCCGACGTGCTTGTCGGTGTCGCCTTGGGCGGCGCGCTGGCGCTGGAACTGGTCCGTACCTCCTCGCTTGCGTCAACGGCGGCTCTGTTGCTGCTCTCTTCCCCAGCCAAAGCCGACGCTATATTGGATGCCAGGCTTGGAAGAATGGCGGAACTTGCCCGGCTTGGCCAGGTTGAAGAGGCCAAGCGTCTGCTGGATGCACTCGTCCTACCCGAAGGCAAACACCCCCAGCAAAGTCCAGAAACCCAAAACAGTGTTCATCTTGAAATACAGGGGCAGCGCCTCTCAGGTGGTTTTGGGTTGTTAGCCGGTATCGATCTCAGTCACAGTCTGCTGGCATACCAAGGAAGGGTTCTGAGCGTTTTTGGCGAGCGCTCCCAACTTGTCAACCAACCGCACGTGGTACGCACCTCTGGAACCCACCAACACACACTGTGCATAAGAGCGGGAGGCATGCGGCCGTTGGCTGACGATCTCGATTCGGTTGTGAACGCTATCGACACTTTTCTTATACCTCGCTCGGAACACGCGGCATGAACGCGCTCACAGACACCAGCCATTCCCCGAACTTTATCGACCTGCACTACCACGCGAACCCGGACGCGTTCGTTCGCCGCCACGGCGCAATAGATGCCGGAAAACTGTACGCAGCGGCCAACGGCCGGGTGGTATTGAAAAACCACTTGGGCTGCACTGCCGCACAGGCCTGGGAAGCGCGCTCACAGGGTTTCCCTGTCAGTGGTTCCTTGGTTTTGAATGAGATTGCAGGCGGTGTGGACTTCAGGGTAGTGGAGCGAAGCCTGTGTATGCGCGGCGACGAACCGGGACGCTTCATTGTGCACTTCCCGACGGTGACAGGACGAAAGCACACCAGTACCCTCGCGCGAAATGTCAGCCATCCATTGTTGGTAAGTAAACCCATCAAGCCTCTGCGCGTCACAACAGACGCCGGGCGCTTGACGCCCCAGGCCCTGGACATACTCAAGATGGCGTGTGATTACCCCCTGGTCATTTCTACCGGCCACGCTGACGCTCGCGAGGTACGTGCTCTGGTAGATGAATCGGTTCGATTGGGCGTGCCGCGCCTGATGCTCAACCAGCCGGCCAATCCATTGACTGATTTGAAGGCTGCCGAGCTTTTGGAGATCGCCACGGCTCCTAACGTATTCATTGAGCAGACCGCACTCACCTATCTTTTAGGCTATCAACAAGAAGACGACTTTCGCGAGGTGCTATCGACCGTCCCCAATGTTGTCTACAGCTCGGATTTGGGCCAAACGAGCCAGATGGACGTCAACGACTGGCTCGAACAAAGCCAGCGGTGGTTTGATACGTTTGAGCTGGATAACGCTCGCCGCGTGCAAGTGACCCTTGCCAATCCGCAGAAAATGTTGGAGCTCTGAATGGGAGTTGGGCCCCCAGGTGCATTCGCCTGGGGGCCAGCGATCACACCATTTCCACAGCTTCGCGCGCCTCGTTGAGCACGGGCGATGCATCACTGAGGAACGGCTCGCGCAAACCTGCCGCTTCCATGAGCGGTTGAACGCCCGCTACGAAGTCCTTGATGCCTTGGTGGTAGTCCAGCCAGGTGAGCGCAATGCCATCAATGCCCCAGTCTGAATATTTCTTGAAGAGCTCTACAATCTGTTCAGGCGTGCCCACTAACGGTACGCCGGCAAAACCGGCCTTGAAGTGGAAACGGAACCGAACTGCATCCTCGGGAGTGAAAATCCCGGTCTGAATGCCCAACTCGGTCGTGATGATGTCGCACCCTTCATCGTCGCCCATTTGGTTGGCGTAATAATCCAGGTACGCCTCGGCTTCTTCCTGAGTGTCTTTTTGAACAACGTAGCCATAGCACCAGATCTTGAGGTCTCTGCCGAACTCATTTTTGGCCAGATCCTTGTAGGACGCGATCTGTTCACGCACCGCCGCTTCGCCATCCAAGTGCTTGATGATCAAGAACGCCGCATCACAATGTTCTGCACAAAACCTTTTTCCACGTGGGGAGCCGCCAGCGTTGATAAGGTAGGGCTTGTTGAGTGGCTGTGGCTGGGAGATCGCGTCGCAGATCGTGAAGTACTCACCTTTGAAATCAAAAGGCGTCTGCTGCTGCCAGGCGTTCTGCGCGATGTGCAACCACTCCTCAGCGTAGTCATATCGCTTGTCGTGTTCCATCATGTGACCGCTGAACATCCTCATCTCAGCGCCGTACCAGCCACACAAAATATTCAGGCCAAATCGTCCGCCGCTGATGTGGTCAATCGTAACCGCCTGTTTGGCGGCAAACAGAGGGTGCACAGTGGGTAAGTGCGAGGTGGTGAACACTGCGATCTGATCGGTCAATGCGGCGATGCCCGCCGCCCAAGTGTAAGTCTCGTAACACACGCCACCGGTGTTGTTGGCACCACCAAAGCCTTTCCAACGGCCTACCGGAATGAACGCTTCAAACCCTGCCCGGTCCGCGTCTTTTGCAATTTCCAGATTGCCCGCCCAGTCATCCCCGCGAATCCGCTCGGGCGCATTAGTCACCGTACAGCCGCCCTCGGTGTTCGTAGAAAATACCCCTAGTTGCATCTTGTTACGACTGACACGCATTGGATTAGGTTTTACAGGGGTGGACTTTGTCGTGCGCATGATGACCTCCCAGGTCGTCAGTAGTGGTGAACTTCTTGCTTATTTCTCGCAACAAACCAGGCGGCGAGCAGGGCACAACTAGCGAGCAGACCCGCCAGCGTATAAGCGCCGAAGGCCAAGTCAGTTCGATCGATCAGGAAACCTGTTGCTACAGGCAGCAGACCTGCAGGGACATAGCCCCCCATATTGAGCAATGCGTTAGCCTGCGCTCGCTTGTTGTCCGATATCCTTAACGCGATTAACGTCAATCCTCCCAACTGCCCCAGCCCCTGACCCGCACCCGCTAGCAAGGCGGCGATAATCAGGACGACGGGAGAGGAAATCGCTATCGCAGTGCAGATACCCAGCATCGAGAAGAAGGTCGCAGTGGCGCTGAAATAGAAGATATGTTCCACAGTGCGTCGGCGCAGCGCCATCTGGACGACGAAAGCCGAGATGAACATTAGAAACGCAGTGGCTCCTGCCATCAGCGGCGTCTTGATGTTAAGCAGACTTGCCAATAGCAATGGCCCTAACGACAAGACAAATGAGGTCGCTGTAATACCAGGACCGAACAGCGCGATCCCTAACAGTATGTGAAGGCGATGATGTCGCTCGACCGAAGGGAACCTCCATTTTGCATGGCCTCTTGGCCGGGCCTTATTGGCTTCGTCTGGCATCGTCCAGGCGATCAGGAAAGCGAGTGCAAGTATCCCAAGCTCCAAGGTAAACACCTTTTCGATCGGCTGACTTGCAAACGTGGCAAAGCTGCCAGCCAGCAAGGGCCCGAGACCTGCTCCCAGCACCATTGACATCGAGGCCACTAACGAAGATAACCTTCGCCGCGGTAGACCTCCTTGATCCACCACACTTGCCATCCCCGCCGAGACAATGATCCCTACGGCAATACCTGTAAGCAGCCTTGCGAACAGCAAACTCTCCACCGATTCGGCGGACTTGAATAACCATGCAGCCGACATCGCGCAGACCAGGCCTGGCAGGAGTACCACCCTGCGACCGTAGCGGTCAGAGACTTGCCCGGCAACCAGCAAACTGAGCAATAGCCCCAGGATATAGGCCGCGAATATTAACGTGAGGGTCGAAGATGCAAACCCGAGTTGCCCCTGCCACAGGACATAGAGCGGGGTCGCGGTATTGGACAGAATAAACACCGACACCACCATCCAACCCGCCAGCCACATACGTAGCGGACTGCGTGGGACAACCATGCCTTGATTCAACAAGTCCTGAGCTGACGGCGCGTTTTGTTCAGACAAGGTTTACTCCCTGGGCTGGAAAATGCGGCAGCACATATTCTGCTAGCTCCTGCAAGACATCTTTGGCAGGGCGACGTAACGGCTTCAGGTTCAAGGCGACATGTGAAACACCTTGCGCTTGTTGTCGCTCCCACAAATCAATAAGCGCATTGCGTCCGGTGCTTATGCCTCGCCCCACCTTCAACGGAGCGTCGGGATTTTCTTCCAGATTGAAGAATGTCGCATAACCATATGGCTTGAACGTTCCTGGCGCAGAACAAGACCGCCACTGCTCAATCAAATTGGGCAGGCTGCCAAAGTCACTCTGGTGCCAGAGCCATCCATCCATATTCGACGCCAACCACTTCATGTCTTGACCACAACGGCCAACGGCAAGCATCGGCATTGCCGTAGACCAGGGTTTTGGAAGCAAATCCAGGGTGCCGTCGAGCCTGCCATAGTGGCAAAACTCGTACGTGGGAAACGCCTGTTGGGTCGCTATACGCAGGACTTCGCAACCCTCCCTGAAACGCTCCGCACGATTGTCGAACGCCCGGCTGAACGCTGGGTATTCGCTGGGCCGATCACCCGTTGAGAGCCCAAGGAGAAAGCGTCCCTGCAGTAACACATCAAGGGTCGCGGCTTGCTTGGCAACCATCAAGGGATCGCGCAACGTCAACACCACGCCGGCAGTGCCGATGCAGATACGTTGAGTAACCACGCCTAAGTGAGCGGCGTACACCAGCGGATCGAACATCTGCCCCGCGTCCCCGAACTCAGGGTCCAGCAAGGGCACGTCGCGCAGCCATATCGCGGAGAAACCCGCGATGTCGGCTTGGCGCGCCAGATCGACATGATCTTGCATGGTCGGTGCCATGCGATCGGGATACCCTTCCAGCGGCGCGATCAGCCCAAACGTAAGATGGCCAGGCGCAAACACACGTGAAAATGCAGGGTGAGTTCGATTGGAATCGTCGCTCGTTTGCATCTGGCCAATCATTCGCCGTCACCCACGATCACCGGGCGGACTGCTTCGGCCGGTTGATGATCATGCGCGCTGACTCGACCCAGTGTTGCGTACACCGCAATGGCCGTCAGTACGCTACCAGCTCCAAGGATGAACAGCAGGTGCCGAAACCCTTTCGCATACTCGAAGCGCAACAGCTCCGACTGCCCTGGCAGCTGATTACCTGCGCTGTGCAGATCGCCGAGCGCTGCCCGGCTGGAGGCCCCCATAATCTGATCCACAGCAAAATGGGTAGCGGCGTCGAACAGCCCCCATTGAATGAACGTCGCCAGCAACGCACCGGCGATGGCGATCGCTATTCCGTCGGCGGACACACGAACAGCGTTGAAAATGCCAGTCGCCATTCCCGCACGTTCTTTCTCCACCACGCTGACGGCCATCCCATCCATCAACCCCCAAGGCAGGCCAATGCCGATACCGATCAGCGCCATGGGCATCACTGCATTGCTGGCACCACTATCGAGCACAACACCCAGCCAGAACAGCCCGGCAGCCACCAACACCAGCCCGACTGCCGAGAGCATCCCTGAGGTGTAGTGACGCGCGAGCTGGGCCGCTAGAAACGGTACAAACAACAACGGTGCAGCCAACGCAATCATCATTTTTCCGGTTTGCAGGGCACTGAGTCCATCGACCCCGATAAATCGCGCCGGCAGCATGATAATGAGCACGACAAAAAAGAACGCCGGGCTGGCTGCAAGAATCTGCACGCCTACGAATTTGGCTTGTTTGAACAATGAAAGGTCGAGCATCGGGCTACTGACACGACGCTCAATGGCCACGAAGATCATGAACAGAACGATCGCGCCAGCGACACAGCCCAACACGATGGGACTGGCCCAACCATCCTCTGGCGCGAGAAGGACGCCATAGGTAAACAACGTCAATGCGGCCGTAAAGCTCAGAGCTCCCGGCCAATCCATACCGTTGTTAGCCGGATCTTTAGAGTCCGTCGCACTCACGCACACGAGCACGAAGCCCGCGATGCCTATCAATGCAGTAGCATGGAACGTCCACTTCCAACCAGCCGAGTCGACTAATACTCCCGCGGCCAGCGGGCCGAAGGCTAGCCCAATGCCGAACGTCGTACCGAGCAGACTGAATACTTTGGTGCGCTCCGCGCCGTGGAACACCTGGGCCAATGACGACATGGCGCCAGCGAACGCCGCTGCTCCGCCCAACCCCTGCACAAGGCGCAGGATGTCGATCTGCAAAACAGTCGAAGAAAAGGGAATAGCGACGGTAGACAACACGAAGATGACCAGGCCAATCAGCCATACCCGCTTGCGTCCATAGATATCCGTCAGGCTCCCCGCCGCCATCATGGCGCTGCCATAAGTAAGGATATAAGCGTTGACCACCCAACTGAGCTCTACAGCAGATCCACCCATGGCAGCACTGATGGAAGAGAGCACTACGGCTGGCCCGGTAAAGCAAAGCGGAATGAGTACGCCTGTGAGGCAAGCTGCGAAAAGCTGCAGCCACTTCAATAACGGGGGAGCCGTCTGAGCGCTGTGTGTTGAGTTCATCTGAATGGTTCCTTCATTGATATGCGCAGGTGTCGGTCCTTCGCGCACAGTTGTCTGCGGTGATCGGCCCATCCAAAGGTTAGGGCTTGCGTCTCCAAACAAAAACAGGCCTATAATCCGAACATATCGGACTCTGGTGTCCGCAGTGAGGGCCATCCGTTGGAGTCGCTTGGCAGCATTTCATTATTTGTATTGGTGGCTGAGACTCGAAGCTTTACCCAGGCAGGGAAACGATTGGGCATCTCTTCGTCGGGCGTCGGTAAAAGTATTGGTCGGCTGGAGGACAGGCTTGGGGTACGTCTTTTCCAGCGCAACACGCGAAGCATCGCCCTGACGCTGGAAGGCTCACTGTTTCTTGAACGCTGTCGACGAATACTTTCAGAGCTTGAAGCTGCAGAAATGGAGCTGAGCAACGCACGTGAAAAACCGAGGGGCAAATTGCGAATCAGCCTGCCGCTCGTCAGCGGCCTCGTCATGCCGGCAATCATTCAGTTCATGCGCACCTACCCGGAAATAGAACTCGACATCGACTTTTCTGATCGCATGGTCGACGTTATCGAGGAAGGTTTTGACGCCGTGTTACGCACAGGCGAGCCCACTGACTCGCGGCTGATCTCTAAACGGCTGGGAGGCTTCCAGTTGCAGATTGTGGCGTCTGCTGCCTATCTCGCAGCGTATGGAGTACCCAAACGCCCAGCGGATCTGGCCATGCATTCATGTCTGCTGCACAAGTTTCCTTCGACGGGAAAAGTGGAACCTTGGCCTTTACGCGTTGCGGCTGGAGAGCCGGATTTCGAGCTGCCTCAAACAATGGTGTGCAACACGACTGAAGTGATTGTCGATGTGGCTCGTTCAGGTTTGGGCGTTGCCTGCCTGCCTGATTTCATGACGACCCAATCCATCAAGAACGGCGAATTGGTGCAAGTGCTGACGGACTATACGGTTCATACCGGAGTCTTTCGGCTTGTATGGCCTTCCAGCAAACACCTTTCACTGAGGCTGCGAGTCTTCATAGACTTTATGCACAGTCAGCTATTTAACAGCGCCTTGAACGAATAATAAGCGGGTGGCGTATGTGCACCTCCAAGTCACCCGCTTAGCCGGCGCGCAAT
>Ga0310814_10011_pt1 | contig 29908 bp, 42 predicted proteins | sample Persta1Coculture_FD_201299 | JGI IMG/M metagenome (GOLD analysis project Ga0310814, IMG submission 201299) | Contaminated culture microbial communities from Brunswick, Lower Saxony, Germany - Peredibacter starrii DSM 17039 Co-culture | ecosystem: Engineered > Lab culture > Culture media > Bacteria... | reverse complement strand
GGGGTTGCAGGCCTAGGCAAATGAGTACATAATGGCGCCCATCGAACGCAACGAAGCATTAAAAACTTCAATGTATTCAATGAGTTAGAGTAGAGGCAAGCTTCACATAGCCCACTCAAGTTTGTATGCGGTGAATGTCAGCAACAAGGGCATTGATCGTTTGAGGCCGAGTAGCAAAATGGTTATGCAGCGGATTGCAAATCCGCCTACGCCGGTTCGATTCCGACCTCGGCCTCCACTCTTAAAGCCCCGTAGATCAATGGTCTACGGGGTTTTTTATTGCTTGCGATTTAAGATCCGTTCCGCAACTTTTGGGATGTGTTCCGCAACCCACTATCTTTTGGCTTTCCTCGCTGCTTGCGTGGCCTTCAACCACCCTTGGTATGAGTAGCTGTTAAGAGCGTGGCATTTTTATGCGCTCCTAAGATCTCACCAACTCGGCGAGAGCCTGTTTTATCGGAAGGGTTGGGTTGGCGGCCGACATGCTCCTGGTCGGTTATGCTTGTAGGTTTCGGATGGCTATCGTCCACCACGTCTGAACGGATAGTGAGGGAAATCATCATTAGATGTGTGAATCATAGAAACAGGTTATGATGTCAAAATGATATTTTCGGGTCGGGGTGCGATGCCGTTCATGAGAAAAATTCGAGTTACTAACCAAAGTATTACTCACACAATAAACTCGGACGAGTTATTAAGTGGTAGCTATCTATTCGCGACTGTGCAACCAGATTATTCGCTGAGCGCAACGGAATACATGATGTTGAAAAATTCTTGGGTGTCGCTCTATGCCTGGGCATTGAATATTGCGTTCGCGACATTTGGTTATGGTCTCAGTGTCCTGCCTAAATTACTCTCCGGTCCCAACGCGGGAACGGTAGAGGCTTTAAGTAATGGAGAGTGGGGCGCTCTAGCGGTTGGTGTGGGGTTAGTCATTCTTTGTTGTATCATTGGGTACTGTTTGCCCAATGAAAGAAAAGAGGCTATGAACTCTATAAGGCAACATTTTAAAAGTGCCCCAAAAACACGTCAGCCGGTAAGGAGTTGATATGAAAACCATCGACAAAACACCTAAAGGTTATGTCCCTTACTCGTTGCTGAGTGTTTGCGGAAACAAGCTGACTGGCGGGGCTAAGATTCTGGCGGTTGGCGATACGTTTCCAATACTCATTGGAAAGGGTAGTAAACCTCAAATTTGGTTGATGGCTATAGCATCTCCAAATGATAAGAAGTTCATCTCGATTGTTGAGGCCTCGATATCGCAACATTCCTTTGTTCGCGTGGAAGAGGTCGGCAGGCAGTTAGTTGTAAAGGTTCAGGGGGCGACGGTGCTAAAGGTAGAACAAACTGGTGATGATCAAGCTTTAGTTTCTGAGATTGATATGCGTCCTTTGGGGTTGAATGTTTTTGGCGGGGTTTCAGAACTAAATGCTGGCGGAATGAGCTTTTCAAATAATACTTTTAGCGGTGGTGGAACGCTTATTTCTTTCGGTCTCTGATGTTACGGGGAAGATAAAGATTGGTCCTTCGCCTCTCTGTATGCGTTCCGCGCCCCCGGCATTTTGGTCGTAATAGGGGAGCGGAATAACCCTGGAGAAAGAGTGCAATGGATTACTTAGTGGGTTTTACGATTTCTCCCACTCGACGATAGACCTTCTTTGTCATCTCTTCGGTGGTGTGGCCAAGCAAGCGGCTGGCGTGAGTCAGCTCGATTTCGCTGGCCGCTTTTGGCCGGATATCTTTGAACTGGAACTGCCGGATCAGCACTGCCAGCGTTGAATCACCGTCGGCGCCGGCCTTTGTGGCAGCTTTCTCGCGGGCCTCGTCCCACCGATTGCGAAGCATCTGCTGGCTCATCCGAAGGCCGGATGTGTTGGTGATCAGCCTCGATGTTTTAATGCCACTAATGGCCCGGCGGTCCTGCAGATCACTAATAAACGCGCTCAACACGGACTGAACGCCGTCTTCTTCCAGCCGCAGCCGCAGCTTCTTGGCAGTCTTGCCTTGTTTGACCATCAGGAACCCGGCAACCAAATCAGTGGTTGCCACTTTGAGGACGTCGGCGGGGCGCTGTCCTGTCAAGTAGGCCAGGTCCATGGCGTCCTTGAGTTCCTGAACAGCTGAGTCGTACACGGCATTCCACACGATATCGCCCGCGTAATAGTCCCGAGGGGTCTCCTTATTGCGGCGCACACCGAAACAAGGGTTGGCGTTGTTGGTCAGGCCCCACTCGCGGGCAATCGTGAACATGTGCGACAGCAGCGCGATTTCCCGGTTGGCCCTGACCTTTGCGGTCCTGGCGTCCCGGTACTGCGCGACCACATGTGGGGTGATTGAATCAATGGGGGCTTGGTCAAATGCCTTCCTGAGCTGTTTGAGTTCCTTCATGTTGTCGGACTGGGTGCGTAAACTCTTGGTCGGTATGATCTCTTTTACATACCTGTCAAACAAAGAGCCCAGCAAGTGGCTGGGCTTCGGGGGCGCTCGACGCTCCAGCCTTGCCCATTCCACTTTTGCCTGGTCGAGATCGCTTCCCAGGGGAATTTCTTTTCGTTTACCCTCGGCGTCCCTGCCGTTGTAGTAGTAACTGATCCATGTTTTACCGCTCTTGCGCTTGTGGCTTCGTCGGAGCATGCGCGGGGGCAAGTCCCGGTTCGATATGGTTTTCTGGCGCATTAATCAGCTCACATTCGCCAGGTCGAGCGTCCAGGTCTCAGCTGCTGGATTCACAGCGGAGGGTGCGACGCCAGCCAACTTCATTCGGGCATACACCCGACCAACGATTGGGCGGCGGGCGCCGGTCAAAACGTGCTCCCAATGGTTGTCGATTAACCACTGGATTTGCTTGTATGGCATCTGATAGCCGGTGATGGTGGCCAACTCTTCGTCGGTCAGCGTTTCGCTTTGGAATTCCATCATCATGCCTCCGATCCTGAGGGGGATCTGATCTGGTCAGCCAGATGCCATGGCGTCCAATAGCCATCGTGCATTTGAACGGCTAGCGGCTCCGACGGGCCGTTCCAGCGCAGCCCGTACCGGGGTAGTCCAATACCTTCAGGCGGACGCGGCGGCAGGGCCGGTTTCAGCCCTCGAAGGCGCTCGTTATCGGCGATTATGGCCAAGATGGCGGCAGGTGTAGCGGCCTCAATGAAGTCTCGGTAGGGTTTGGCGATTGACAATAGAGGTGTGCCATCCATGCTCTTGACGGCACTCAGCACGTCACCATCTCGGAGGCCGCGGTGTAAGTTGCTGGTCAGCCGCAGCACAGAGTTACTGGTCCACCAGTGCCATTCAATTGCGCCGGCAGCCAGTGCCGTCGCTTTGAGTAAGTCGCTCATGCGCTCTCCGTGAAGCGGTTTGCTAATATGTGTGCAGGTAGCGACAAATGATCGTCGCGGCCACGAGCGATGCCTGCATTCAAATCAACTTTTCTGCCCGCCAACATCCCGGCGATCTGGGCGTCAAGGTCGAGTTCGATATCCGGGGATTTGCGTGCTTTCCCGATGGTGATGTTTGATAGGTATTCCGCTATCAGTGCCTTGTCCTGGCTTTGTACTGTCACCAGTTCGCGACCATCACTTGTCGCGCTGGCGTCGTCATCGCCCTGTGGGACCAGTGCCAGAAGCTTTCCGTAGACCTGAGCAACCCATGCCAGGGCGAAATGATCACCAGCGGTTTCTGGGGAGTATGAGCTGCGGTACTTACCAGAGCGGACGCCTGCGGCGTATTGCTTGCGCGCTAGCTTTAGCTTGGTGAGCAAGGCTTCATAGGCATACAGAGCGATGTGTTGAGAGGGTGTCACTCCGATGAATGAAGCCCGCTCCACCACTCGATTCTTGGTTTTGCACCAATCTCTAACGCGCAGTGAGGAACAGTTAAAAACTGCGGCAACAGATGCGCTGAGTTGCTGGTCCCATGCCGGACGGCGTTCGTTGCGCGAGAACTGAGAATCAACTTCCCCGACGTCGCTGAGTTTGACGTCCATCTCGGTTAAGCGGTATTCGCGCATCAAGGCCTGTGCCTGACGAAGGGCAGTAGACGCTTCGTTTTCATTGGCGCTTTGCGATAGGGCCAGGCAATGCTTGATCTTGCGAATAGCACGCTCAAGTTTCTTTTCGTTAATGTGGTCGCTGGTCATTTGAAATCCTCCGCCGATAGTTGCGCGGGATAGGCCGCCAACCACATCTTGGCCGCGAAAGCGGTGAGCTGACGGCGTTGCTGGGCCACCTTGCTGACCATCGGTTCAGTGCCTGGGAATGCTTGCCAGGCCTGCACAGCAACCCCCAGTGACGTGGTGATCTTGGTCAAAAGTTCGTGGTCGGCATGAGTGCAGCTCGGCGCGCCAGCGTGCTGCATGCGAGCAACGGTAACGCCTCGATCAAAGCCGCGGGCGTATGCCTTCTTGGTTGCTTTGAATAGGAATATGGCTGTTGCAATCCAGCCGACCAGCAGGCCGGCGGCGATGATGTAGGTTTCGGTTTGCATGTGCTGTATGCCTCGTTAGAGCCCGCCGCCGGACAGTTTTGGTGAGAGGACGGCGACGGGGTGTTGCAGGGAGTTAGTTAGAACGTTGCTTCGTAGAGCGGCACGTCGTTAATGGCGCCTTCGATCTTGGCGCGCACAGCGTTGTAGGCTTCCTCAAGCACCTTGTCTGCGCGTACCAGTTCAAACCACATCGTCAGGCGGCCTTCCTGAATTCGATAACGGAAGCGGGCTGGCACGCAGAACATTTCACCGCCCAGGAATGGTTTGAGCGCGATGAAAAACTCTTCCGGGATGCGTAGCTGTCCTGCCTCGCCGGCGCGCCCCTCGATTTCTTCGTTGTAGGTCAGCTGAACCTGCCCATTGTCGAGGCGGGTGCCCTGGCGGAACGTGATGTTCTTTTTGGCTTCCAGGGTGCGGCTGATTTCCAACATGTCTGCGGCGCTGGGGCTATTGTTTTGCTCAGGGTGGTGGGTGATGTCCTTCACGTTGTCTTCAATGAATTCGGCGAAGGTGGCTTGGTCCATGCGCTTGCGGTCTTTGTCTTTCCAGTTGCCCCATTCAACGGTGGTCGGGCAGCGGTACGTTGCGACGTGATCGCGCCAGGCAGGTGCGGCCGGGTCGTGGTAGTCGATGACGGCAGTGAAGGTGCGGCCTTCGGGGCCGTTGCAAAACACGGCGGTGGCCTGAGTGGCGAAGCGGTTCACGTAACTGATGAACGATTCGGCGTCGAGTACCGTGAGCTTCTGCTTGATGCGTGATGGCGCAGGCAGAAGGTTTTCCAGGCTTTCGATATTTACACCGTTCGGTACGAGTGCAAGTGGCGCGGGAATGCCTGGGACTTCCATTGGCTTGCCGAGAGATTGAGCCAGGGTGACCAGGTGCTGTAGGGCTTGTTGCATTGGATGTGCTCCAGTGGTTTGCGATTTGGTGAGAGGTTGGTGCTACGGCTGTTACTGGCTGACCTGGCGCAAGGCACCGGGCGCCGGATCGTCCTCGACGCTACGCAGCGGGATTTCCTGCTGGCGCGGGTCGCGGCGGGTGATGTTGCCTTCAGGCGTGAGGAAGAACAGGGACGTACCGCGAGCCAGAACAGGCTCTTTGGTCTTGACGTCGGCCTTCACCGTCATCTGGCCGCCGCCATCAGGCTTGTAAGTGAGCTTTATGGTCAGGTCGCCGCCCTTGCCGGTCATGCGGATGGCGTCGATCAGGCTGTGCTGGGCCTCGGTGAGTTCGTCCAGCAGGCCACCGGCTTCGATGTCGCGCAGGGTGTCCATAAAGGGACGTGCTTTGGTGCTCATGTGCTGTGCCTCATTGGGTTGTTGCCCCTGGTCGGCAGGGGCTACCGTTTGAATCAGGCCGCTTGGCTCGTCGCCTGGGCGTCGAGGTAGTCGGCAAGGTCGTGCAGATAAACGACAGGCTTGGCGCGTACGGAGCAGTGCAGGCGCTTGACCACCAGCGCGATCCGGCCTGCCTTGATTTCGTTGAGCAGGTGGCGGTCGGTGCGGATGTGCGTGAAGTACTGCTCACGCACGGCGGTCAAGCTTGGGCACGGCGTAGCGAACTGGCGCCGGAGTTGTTCCAGGGTGGTGGTCACGCGGATTCCTCCCCATGCCCCTCCTTTCGGGGCACCAGCTTGAGGCGGATCAGTTCGGCAAGACCTTCTTTGCTCTTGCCCTTGGCCGCTGCCAGGACGTTGCCCTTGGCGTCGGCCACTACAGCGCCGTAGGGGTATTCCGGGCACTTGACCGGTGTCACGTAGGCGACTTGGCCGTCGGCGATCACGGCGTCAACGCAGCGGAACACTTCGGCAAGTTCCACCGACACGCAAGGCAATGCCTCCAGCAATGCGACAGCTTCGGCTGATGCGCCAATCAGAGTGGCGCGGCTGACCACCGTTGGGTGGTTGAGGTACATCGGCACCAATTTCAGGGCGCCTACAGCGGAGTTGATGGCGGTGGGCTTCATGCTGCGGCGTCCTTCTTGGTAATGGTGATGTCCAGTTTTTTGGCGATCCACTCAACGCCCGCTTCCTTGACCATCACCACGGAATAATGGGTGTAGTTACGGAGTGCCGGATTCCAGCGGCTGCGCGGGTCGGAAAACAGGTAGCCACGCTCACGGTGGGCGCTGGCAAGGTCGCCGGATGAATTCAACACGCCCAGTTCCCGCAACCTGGTGCGGAAGGCGCGGGGCTTGAGCCCGAGCAAAGCGGCGGTCTGATCCAGGGTGCGGTTCATGGCTGCGGCCTCAGGCTGAGAGCTGTTCGGCGCGTTGGTGGCGCTCGCGGATCATCAGGAACGCTGCGTCCAGCGAACGCAGGAACTCGTCAACCGTGCCGTTATTACGCAGGATCAGATCGTCCGGGCAAACGGCTACACCAGCCTCGCTGATGTGCGGGTTAACGGCTTGTGCGTCGGACCGGGATATATGGATGACCGTGCCGCCACGGCGCCGAATCAACTCTGCTTCGTTTTCGAAGCGCACATCGCTGATGACGAATCCCAGCACCGCGCCCAATGCCTTGTTCATGTAGTCGAGGTTTTGTTCGCCGAGCTTCACCCAGACATCTGGGTGCACAGTGTTGCGTGCCCACTCGGTTCCCATCGACTGCATCAGTTGACGCGGCGACCGGCCCAGCCAGGCCAGTGGTTGCTCCTTGCGGTCGCCTTCGAAGTCGGTAGGGTCGAGGTTGAAGATCGCCATCAGGCCATCGCGGAGCGGATCAGCGAACGCGTAGTGCTCCAGCGGGTAAGTGCCTACCAGGTGCTCGGCGGCGGTCGACTTGCCGGAGCGTGCGCGACCAGTGAGGCCAATCAGAAGAGGCTTCATGCTGCGTCGCCTCCCCATGGGCCCTGGTCATCGCTCGCGATGGCTGCGGGGGCTGGTGCAATGGTGGCGCGTCCCAGATTGACGATGACAAGAAGTCCGGTGCTGCGCTGGATGCGTTCTACGGCGGCGGGGCTAGTAGCTGCTGCCGGGTGAAGATAGACCGGGCAGCGGGTGTTGTTGTGCTGTGTCGTTTTCATGGCTCGTACTCTTTGGTGAGAGGGGTACGAGACAAAGTTAGCAATGGCTAACGAATTAATCAATAGCGGTCGCTAACGTATTTTGTAATAGACGAAAAAAAGCCGCCAAAGGCGGCTCTTTTCATGGTGCGCGGTTAACTCTGGACTTTGCTCGGCGGGACGATGCCGCCAACATAGTGAATGGTTTCAATCTCGGCGCGAGGCACGGTAAGGCGTCCATAGGTGTCGTTGATTGACATCAGACTTACTTCCTCCGCATTCGCGTACAGAAGCTCCTTTATAGTTTTCTCTCCATTGGTCAGTGCCAACAGTACGTACTCTCCGGGCACCAGATCGTGCCGTGGCTCGCACCATACGACCCATCCGTTTCGAATGGCTGGTGCCAGCGCGTCGCCTTTGACTCGTAGTGAGTACGCCGTCGGATCCGAGGTTGGAACGTCCACCCAGCCGGCCCCACGTGCCAAATCTTCCCATGCTCCGTCTTGTTTCAATTGGGCCACTCCTTGAAGGGGAGCCCGCCGGAAGGGACTGATGAGCATTGGGCCTGGTTCTATGCCAGGCGCCAACCCATCCTGGGCTGAGCGCGCGGGCATTAAAAGTGTTCCGCCAGTGAGGCCGATCTTATCTTCAAGGTTCTTGGCAGCCTTATCCCCCATAGGTCTATGACCGTTCAACAATTGGGAAAGGTAAGAGGGATCGAGATTGTAGCGGTCGGCAAACTCTTTAGTTTTGAGTTCGCCGATCAAGGCCCTGAGAGCCTCTACGCGGAGCTGGCTGATATTCATCCAGATATCTTAAAAGCGTTTAGCATTTTGTAAATTGCAAACCGCTATTGTTAATGTCGTTAGCGGCTGCTATCTTTCGCAAAACGGAGGTGCACATGAGCTTGCATGCATACATAAAAATTCTCGATAAGGCGAAGCTGGATGAGCTGGCGGCGCGTTGCGATACGACTGCGGGGCAACTAAAACAAATCGCATATGGGAATCGGCGTGCCAGCGTCGTGCTGGCCGTTTCGCTTGAGCGCGAAACTCAGGGAGCCGTTACTTGTGAGCAGCTTCGTCCAGACGTTGATTGGGCGTACTTACGCGGTAACAAAGCGGCGTAAAGGGTGCTGGGTTGGGGCCTCTCACCAAAGATCCCCCAGCCCAGCTACGACGATACACAGCACATGCACATCGGTCGTGGTCGTAGGATAGGGCGTGCCCGTTTCTATGGCTAGACCGTAAACGGGGTATTTACGGTTATGAGTCGAACAGAACAGTCACCGGCCATTGCGCCGGTTCTTTCACTTCGCAAGGCAATCTATCGCGCGGCGCATGATTACCACGGCGGTGTCACCGCCCTGGCGCTCGATATGGTGATGGATTACGACAGCCTGCAAAAGAAGGTCAAGCACGACTTCGAACAGCGCTGGCTTGATCCTGATGAGCTTGAAGAAGTAATACGCCTGACGGCAAATCCCTTATTGCTCGATGCTCTAATGCGACCTGCCGGTATGGTCTGGTACAAACCAGAACCCGCGGCGCCGACCAAGGAAGCCTTGCTGGCTGTCAGCAAGGTACTGCACCGAACGGGCCTGTTTGTTTCCAGCATGCACGAAGGTGCTGCTGACAACATTTGGGAGCCGCACGAAGTTGAATGCCTGGAGAAGCACGGCGCTGATGTGATCCGTGCGGTGCTGGGCATTATGGCTGGGGCCAGGCAAGCAATGGAGGCCCGTCAGCATGGTTGATATCGTAGACACTGCCAACGACCAGGCCGAGTACTTTCTTCAGGTCGCACTTGATCGCCGTCAGCGCCCAACAAGCGCCGTCAGCGCCCAATTCTGTGAGGATTGCGACGAGCCTATACCGTTACTTCGTCAGCAGACGATCCAGGGTTGTGCGACCTGCGTCAGTTGTCAGGGGTTGCGGGAGCGGCGGCGATGAGTGAGCAACCCACCAGCACAGCGATATCGTCCTGGGCGCGCCGCTACATCGAAACCTTTAACCTTGCATTGGTCCCGATTGACCCAGGCGAAAAGGCGCCCAAGGGCATGGGGTGGAACAAGCCAGGCGGTTACATCACCGACCCGGTCGCTGCCGAAGCGTTCTGGCAACGTAATCCCAACCACAACCTGGGTGTAGTGCTCGGGCCAAGTCGCGTCTGTTCGTTGGACGTGGACGATGTGCAGTGGACGCGGTTTGTGCTGTTCGACCAAATGGGCCTCGATCTGGATGCCATGGCGCTGGTCTATCCGACCATCGTGGGTAACCCATTGCGGTTTCGCGTGCTGTTTAAAATGCCGGATGACATGGAGCTGACGCGCCACTCGCTTTCCTGGCCCAATGAGAAAGACCCCGATGGGTCGATTCACAAGGGGCTGCTGGCTCGGGCGAAGGCGGCGAAAGAGCAGGGGGACGCCGCTGGTGAGGCGGCTGCAAAAGCCGAAGCCGACGAATACAAGCGGTTCACTGTGTTTGAGCTACGGGCGGGCCTGGTGCAGGACGTATTCCCGCCATCAATCCATCCTGGCACTGGTAAGCCGTACACCTGGCGCACGCCGCCGAATGCAGCGGATGGTCTGCCGGTGCTTACCAATGAGCTGCTGAACATTTGGCAGAATTGGGACGTCTTCAAGCGCAACGCCGAAGCGGCGTGTCCATGGGCGCCAAAGCCAAAGAAACCCGCCGCCAAACCCGTAAAGCGCGCTCCAGCTGCCGATGGCAAACCCTCGGTAATTGATGAGTTCAACCGGTGCCACGATGTGGAGGAGCTGTTGCGCACCCACGACTACATCAAGCGTGGTAACAAATGGCTGTATCCACACAGCAGTACCGGGCTGCCAGGCGTGACGGTGACTGATCGCAAGGTCTATTCGCACCACGGTGCGGATCCGTTGGCTAACGGTCACCAGAATGACGCGTTTGAGGTGTTTTGCCTGCTGCAACACGATGGCGACCAACTAAAAGCAGTGAGGGATGCTGCACGGATGTTGGGTATGCAGCACGCCTCGCGCCCAGCGCCACAAGATCTTCCCCTGACCCCATCGGCGGATGCCGGCGAGCAGGACTGCGGCGGCACGCCAAGTGAGGCCGCTCCTGCGGCTGACGGGGGTGCGGGGGAGGGGCTGACTTATGAGCAAGTGCTCCGACGGTACGTATTGGTCGAGGGAACCACGCAGGTTTGGGATCTCGACAAGGCGCGGGCGATGAAGAAAACCGCGTTTGAGGCCCGTGTCGGTAAGCCCCTGGCGAAACAGTGGATGGATGACACCCAGAAAAAGCTGATCTCGGACGATAAGGTCAAAGAGATCGAGCAGGCCCGCAAAATGGCGGGCAAGAAGGGTGGGGCGCTGAACCTTGAGCCGATTGAGCGCTATGTCTATATCGACGGGACCAAGGATGTTTGGGACCGAGAGAAGAAGCGTCGTGTTCCAGAGGGGGCGGTCAAGATGGCCCTCGGCGACATGTACGGCATGTGGTTGAACAGCCCGGATCGCCGCGTGGTTGACGTGGAGAACATCGTGTTTGACCCGACGATGACCAAAGACCCGAACGTCTATATCAATACCTTCGACGGACTACCTATGGAACCGAGCCGCGATGACGCGGCGTGCGAAAACCTGCGGTGGTTGATCTCGTTCCTGTGCAACCACGATAAGTCGTCGAACGATTGGCTGGTGAAGTGGCTCGCGTATCCCTTGCAGCACCTCGGCGCGAAAATGGATACAGCGGTCCTGGCTCACTCCACCATGGAGGGGTCAGGTAAAAGCCTGTTGTTCGCTGACGCCTTCGGGTTGTTGTACGGGCAATACGCTGCCACGGTCGGCCAGACCCAGCTGGAAAGCAACTTCAACGCCTGGCAAAGCCGCAAGCTGTGGGCGGTGTTTGAGGAAGTGGTCAGCCGAGACCAGCGTTATAACCAGGTGGGCAAGATCAAGCATCTGGTCACCGGCAAGACTGTACGTATGGAGTCGAAGTTCATCAATGGTTGGGAAGAAGCCAACCATATGAACGCGGCGTTTCTTAGCAACGAGATTATGCCGTGGCCTATAGCGCCCAGTGATCGGCGGATGTTGGTGCTGTGGCCCATGGAGACACTTCCGGTGGAGCGCCAAAAGGCGGTGGGCCGAGAGCTGGAGAATGGCGGTGTTGCGGCGCTGTACGCGTGGTTGTTGTCCGTTGATCTTGGAGACTTCGACCAGCGCACCAGGCCGCCGAGTACCGAGGCCCGCGAACGATTGGTTGCCTTGAGTCGAGCAAGTTGGCAGACTTTCCTGTCACTCTGGCAGTGTGGCGACCTTGGGCGCGAGATGTGGGGCGCCTGTTTGTCCACGGACTTGTACGCGATGTTCTTGGAGTGGTGCCACCGCAACAAAGAGCATGTGATGAGCCAGACGAAGTTCTCGCTATTCATAAGCTCCGAGGTGGACAAGACGCGTGCCATACCCTGGACTGATGGCAGTAACCGCAAGTTCGGGGCGTTCTTCTTTCCTCGTGGTGATGACGCTTCCCAGCCCCCATCACTCAAGGCGGCCGACCTAGGCAAAGCGGTATTCGCATGGCGCGCGCAAGCCCGGCTGGCGGGTTGGAATGTGGACAATTGGGACCACATTAAGGCAGCTGCCGCATGAATCCGACCAAAAGTGTGTTGGGTGTGTTGGGTATGTGTTGGGTTGGTTTTCGCAACCCCACACAATTTCTAGCCTTCTATTTCGCGGCTCTCCGCCTGTTGTGTTGGGTGTGTTGGGTTTGGCGTCGCGCACGCGCATGGGCGTCATTATTTTCAATCACCGAACTTATGGCGCTCATCTTTTTTTCTCATGCGAGGGACGTAAAACCCAACACACCCAACACACTCAACACACTTGATTCAAAGCTATTGAATTTAAAGGGTTTTAGTTGTGTTGGGTTTGTGTTGGGTTGGGTGATTTTTGTGTTGGGTTTGGTTTTGAGCGGGGGAGCGGGGCGATGATCGAAGAAATTGAAGAGCTCATGCAGCATTGGGGCAACCAGTTCAACCAGGTCGGTGATGGTGGTGGGTTGGGCAGCCCAATGGCGACGATTATGGAGTGGGGTGGCTCTGCCCCTCGCGGTACCCCGGGCTCGCGTGACTTGATGATGGCTTCCGGCGGAGGGATGGATCATGCGGCAATGGAAGTCGCAGCGGCCTTGGCGCAATTGGAGCGGCAGTCTGAGAAAGGCGCGTTGCTCGCCAAGTTGGCGCGCAATCGTTATCTGCCTCGTCCTGCTTGGTCGGTCCGATCTCAGTTGCCTTTGCTTGGCCTCGGTGACGATGCGGACCGTACGTATAGGAATTGGGTCCATGCGCTGCATCAACAGGTGCAGGTGATCTTGACCGTGCGCAGTGCGCCAGGTCGCGCACGGAATAGGCGAGTGAAGTCACCGGTAACTGATCTAACTCGGGCGTCCAGCATGGCCCGTGTCAGATCCTGCTGAGTACCGTTCGTCTGGAGGGTTTACCTCAAAGCTGCGTCGAAGTGAGTCAAGGGTGCGTCGAGCGGATCAACCGAAAATCACTCCTTTTCGGTTTTTCCGGAGAGGGGTAAAAAGTCCCCACGATATGGAATTTGCGCCTCGGCGCTGACCTCGCACGTGCTGTGCAGCTTTACCCGGTTCCCCTAGACCGGTCACTAACCCCGCTTCGGCGGGGTTTTCTTTTTCTGCCCGATGGGTGTCTGCAATGGAGTATCAGCATGGGCGAGCCAGCAAGCACGGCTGCAACAGTTGTCGTGGCCGGTGGAGCCGGTGCTGCTGTAACGGGGTTGTTCACCGGAATTGATGCGCTTGCTGTGATCGGCGCGCTTGCTGGTGCCCTGGTGTTCTTCACCACCACCGAAGAGTTGCCGGTGTGGAAGCGAGTGGTGTTCCTGCTCGTGTCCTTTGTCATGGGTTATCTGTTTGCCCCGAGCCTCGGCGAGCTGGAGTTGTGGGGCATTCGACCGTTCAAGCACTCCGGCCCGGCTGCGTTCGGTGCGTCGGTACTGGTTGTCACGGTTGCACTCGCCATCATCAAGCGACGCGGTCTCGATGCCGAGCCGCAAGGGAGGCAGGATGGATAGTCACGTGATTCAGGCAGTACTGACCCAGGCCACGTTCTGGTTGTGCATGGCGTTGTTCGTTCGCTTGTTCACCTTCCGGCGCCGTGGCGCACGCTTCCGTCGCGACATGAGCTGCCTTGCCTGGATGGTGATGGTGGCGTCCGGTGCAGTGATTGTTTACATCGGCAAAGGCCAACTGATCATGCCGCGCAACTCGTGGCCGCTGGTGGTACTGCTGGCGGTGTTCGTTGGGTCGGTGTGCCAGAGTTCGGGCAACCTGGCTCGGGTGTGGAGAGTCGGTTGATGAGCAAGGTGTCGGATGATCGGCGTGGCAGCAGCACCCAGCGCGGTTACGGTTACAAGTGGCAGAAGTCACGCGACGGCCACCTGCGGGAGCATCCGTATTGCACCATGTGCTCAACGGATCAACGGCCCGTTGCCGCTACCATCGTCGACCACAAGATTGCACCCAAGCTCAAGGATGCCAAGGACAGCGGCGACCCGGTGCGGCTCAAGGCTGCATGGAAGCTGTTCTGGAATCCGGCGAACTGGGCGAGCCTCTGCAAGTTCTGTCACGACTCGACCAAGCAGCGGATGGAGCGGACGGGCACGGTCCCTGGCTGCAACGCTGACGGGCGCCCGGTCGATCCAGGGCATCACTGGAACCGGTGACCTGCGGACGAAAATGCACCAAAAAATAGCACTCCCCAGGGTAGGGGGGGTGAAAAACCTTTTCATGAATTTGTTCTAGACCGCTCGCCCCCCTTCGTGTGCAACGTCGGGATAAATGAGGGAGGGGGGGTATCAATAGACAGGGGTTATTTATGGCCGGAAACGGAAACTCGGGTCGCCCTGGAACACCGGCGGCGTTGAAATTATTGCAAGGCAACCGTGGGCGCGAAAACGTCAGTGATCTGCTGGCCCAAGTCGCGGCGCCTCCGGTGCCAGTCGCCGCACCATCAATGCCGGACGTCCTTTCTGCTGACGCGATTACCGAATGGGAACAGCTGGTGCCGGCGCTGATCTCCCTGGGCATCGTTTCTAAATTGGACTCGATGGCGCTGGCGACCTACTGCCAGGCCGCGGCTGATTGGCGTCGGTACCAGCGGTTGATCACGAAGCGCAACAGCGCCTCCGATGATGACCTGGGCGGCGACATTCAGACCTTTAAAACCGGCGCGCAGCAAATGCACGTCCTTCGCCAGCTTGCGAATGACGCCGAGAAGCGCGCCAACGCCGCCGGCGCCCAGTTCGGTCTGTCGCCCATGTCCCGGCGCAATCTGAAAACGTCGCCGGCGCCGCAAGGTGAGCTATTCCCCAATGACCAACGAGACGCCGCAGACAAGTACTTCAACTGATGATCGCGTCAGCGCGTTCGCCCTGGCGGTATTGGCTGGCGATATCGTCGCCGGTCCTGATGTCCGCAACGCCTGCAAGCGTCACCTGCAGGATCTGAAACACGGTCCCGCACGCGGTCTGATCTGGGATCTAGCCAAGGCCAACAGAGCCATCGGGTTTTTCGAAGAGGTGCTTTGCCTCAACGGCGGCGATTACGAAGGCATGCCCTTCCTGCTGGCCCCGTGGCAGGCGTTCGTCATCGGCAGCTTGTTCGGCTGGATGACAGTGGATGGGTTCCGCCGCTTCCGCCTGGGATACATCGAAACCGGTAAGGGTTCCGGCAAAAGCCCATTGGTGGCTGGCATCGGTCTGTACGGTCTGGTGTCTGACGGCGAACAACGCGCCGAGATTTACGCCGCTGCAACCAAACGTGACCAGGCAATGATCTTGTTTCGTGATGCCGTGTCGATGGTCGACATGTCTGCGAAACTCCGCTCGCGCCTGGTGCAGTCGGGGCGTGACGAAAAGGTGTGGAACCTGTTTTACCCCAATACCAATTCGTTCTTCCGACCGATCAGTGCCGACGAAGGCAAGTCGGGGCCACGGCCACACATTGGCTTGCTCGATGAGGTTCACGAACATAAAACCGCCGCCACCGTGAACATGATGCGCGCCGGCACCAAGAACCGCCGCAAGGCCATGGTGGTGATGATCACCAACAGCGGCTCCGACAAGAAAACGGTGTGCGGTCAGTATCACGATCTGGGCGTGCGCATCTGTGCGGGCATTGAGGATGACGATAGTTTCTTTGCCTTCATCTGTTCGCTCGATGATGGTGACGATCCATTCAAGGATGAAAGCTGCTGGGCGAAGGTCAACCCTTCGCTCGATCACATCGCAGACGGCCAGGCCGACGGCATCCCAGGTCGCAAGTACTTGCGTGAGCAGGTGAAGGCCGCACGGGGGTTGCCGGCTCAGGAGTCGGTGGTGCGGCGCCTAAACTTCTGCGAGTGGACCCAGGCCGACGCCCCATGGATATCATGGGCGGTTTGGAAGCAGGCGGAAGAGCGCGTGCCGATGCGGATGTTGCGCAACCGGCGCTGCGTCGGCGGGCTGGACCTTGCAAGCACCACGGACTTGACGGCATTCGTTCTGTTGTTCTGGCCGGCGCCGCACGACCCGCACTGGCGGCTGCTGCCGTACTTCTGGATCCCGGACGACGATCTGCAAGGCCGTGAGGATCGTGACAAGGTTCCCTATGCAATGTGGGTCAAGGACGGGCACCTCGAAACAACACCTGGCCGGGCAATCAGTAAGCTCCATGTACTGCGGCGTTTGGTCACGATCACCGCGTACTTCGGCGTGGAGCGCATCGCGTATGACCGCTGGCGAATCGAAGACCTGCTCCAACTGATGTCGGAATACGACATCACGCTGCCAGAGATGGTGGGCTTCGGCCAAGGTTTCAAAGACATGGGCCCAGCCGTTGATGAGTTTGAGCGGCGACTACTGGGCCTGGCTCCCCAAGAAAAAGGCGAGGGGGTCATTGATCTCGATTCCTCTGAATGGGAGCTGGTCGAAAACGAAACAGTTGAAACCCTGCGGCATGACGGCAACCCGGTAATGACCTGGAACGCCGGCAACGCAGTAATCGTTTCTGACCCAGCCAATAACAGGAAAGCCGACAAGGCCAAGGCCACGGGCCGTATAGACGGCATTGTGGCGGGCATCATGGCTACCGGCATCAGCGGTAAAGCCGCCGGCGCCGGTGGCACATCCATCTACGACGAAGGGGTCGGTATATGAAATTGGTCATCCTGTCCTGGCTGTCTGGCCTGGTGGGCTTCGGCTTGCTGGTCGGAGGCGTGGCGATGGTTCACGTGCCCTCTGCGTGTGTCGTAGCTGGAACCGGTCTTATGGCCTGGTCCTGGTTAGCTGATCGTGCAGCTGCCGCAACCAACCCGAATCCTAAAGGAGGCTGAGCATGTTCTTTTCAAGCGTGCTCGGCGAAGGGCGCGGCAACCTCACTGAAACAGGGAGCGGCTTCTGGCGCGGCCTGATTGGTAGCGGGCGCAACAGCTCTGGGGTGAAGGTCACGCCGGAATCAGCGTTGGGGCTGCCGATCCTCCAAAACTGCATCACGCTGCTGGCCGAGACTATGGGGCAGTTGCCCTGTGAGATGTACAAACGCATGGACAAAGGCCAGCGCGAAGCGGCCATCAACCATCCGGCGTACGACGTTCTCCGGTACCAACCGAACGGTTTTCAGACGCCCTATGAATTCATGGAGTGTATGCAGGGGGCCGCTGGCTTGCGCGGCAACGGTTACAGTTTCATCGACCGTCGGGACGACGGCAACGTTGTGGCACTTTGGCCGTTGTGCAACGACAAGGTGCAGGTGCTCAAGGGCGGCGACATGCTTCCGTACTACCGGATCGGTGGTGGTGAGGCGCTGCCGATGCGCATGGTCCACCACGTGCGATGGTTCAGCACGAACCACTATGTGGGGCTTTCACCAATTGAGGTGCACGCCGAATCCCTGGGGCTTGCTCAGGCCGTCAGGCAGTACACGGGCAAGAGTTTCGCCAACGGCGTGACTGTCTCCGGCGTGATCGAGCGGCCGCGTGAGGCGCCTGCGATCAAGGATCAGGGCAGCATCGACAAAATCGTCGACCAGTGGGGCCAGAAATTCGGCGGCATGGACAACGCCAAAAAGGTGGCCTTGCTGCAAGAGGGCATGACCTTCAAGCCCGTATCCATGAACAACGTCGATGCCGAGGTGTTGGGGATCCTCAAAATCACCGGTACCGATATTGCCCGAATCTACAAGATTCCGCTGCCCATGGTTAACGACCTGGAGAAGTCCAACTACAACACCCTTGAGCAACTGATGATTCAGTTCGTGGTGTTCGCGTTGCTGCCTTGGGTCAAGCGTCACGAACAGTCGATGATGCGCGACTTCTTGCTGCCGGCCGACCGGCGTAACTACTTCATCGAGTTCAACCTGTCCGGGTTGCTGCGTGGTGACCAGAAGAGCCGCTACGAAGCCTATGCCATTGGACGGCAGTGGGGCTGGCTCAGCGTCAATGACATCCGGCGCTTGGAAAACATGCCGCCGGTACCTGGTGGCGAGATCTACCTGCAACCACTGAACATGGTCGATGCGGGTAAATCCGGTGCCGACCTGACCAATCCCGCGGTACGCGCTCAACTTGAAATGCAGCACGCGGAAATCGAGAGGATTCTGGCGCAATGAAAAACTACCTGCGAGCCTCCAGCCTGCTGTTCAATCAGCCGCTGTTGGTGATGCCTGATATGTTGGACCTCGGCGTACGCTGGGCCAACCAGGTGATGAGCTTGAACATCGTCAACATTGGTGCCATGGGGGCTGCGGGCCTATGGTCGGATGACGGGATGGACCGCATCGCCCAGCGCGAAGAAGAACGCCGCACGGCAATCGCCCGCACCGGTATCGAGGTGATTCCGGTTAGCGGTGTGTTGGTCAGTCGCGGCAGCCATATCGGCATGTGCGAAACGATGACCAGCTATGAACAATTGCGCAGCCAGATCCGCAACGCGGTCGCTGACCCCATGGTCGAGCGGATCGTGCTGGACATCGATAGTCCAGGCGGTTCAGCGGTGGGTGCATTTGAGCTGGCGGCGGATATTCGCGCGATGGCCCAGCAAAAGCCAATCACCGGCATCGTCAACTTCATGGCATACAGTGGCGGCTATTTGCTGGGCTCGGCCTGTAGCGAGCTGGTGGTGAGTCAGACCAGCGGCGTCGGCTCCATCGGCGTCATCGCCAGCCACATGGACCGCTCCAAGATGGAGGAGGGCATGGGCGTCAAGGTGACCACTGTGTTTGCCGGCGCTCACAAAAATGACCTCAGTCCTCACGAGCCCTTGAGCGATCAGTCGCTTAAGTATCTTAACGACGTAGTGCAAGAGAGCTACCAGCTCTTCGTCAACGCTGTCGCCGAGTATCGGGGGCTATCTGTTCAACAAGTCATGGCGACCGAGGCGGGCTTGTATCGCGGTCAGGCGGGCATCAGCGCCGGCTTGGCCGACCGCATGCAAAGCCCACAACAGGCCGTCGATGACCTTTCTCATTCTGTTGCGTTGAGCCGGGCGAATCGCCAGGGCGGCCGCATCGCGGTTCGTACCGCTGCACTGAATCTTCAAACACTGATCTGACCGCGTTCGCGGCAGTCGTCGAAGCCCGCCTTGTGCGGGTTTTTTAATGCCCAGGAGGCACCATGTCCCTTGTACTTCAAATGCGTAGCGAACGCGCCCAACTGGTGACCCAGGTCCAGGCACTTGCCCAGATCGAGGCCGGTGGCGCTAGCCTTACTGTGGAGCAGCTGGCGCAGTTTGCGCAGTTGGAAACCCAGATCAACGAAATGACCGCGAAGATCACGCGCGCCGAAAGCGCCGAGCGGATCGCTGCAGCAGCTGCGGTGCCTGTCGAGGAAAGCGCACAGGGCAATAAAGGTTCCCCCACCCATATCAGCACTCATAGCGAACCAACAAAACCAGGTGTTGCCATGGCGCAGATGGTTCGCTTGATGGTCCAGGCTGGTGGCAATCAGCAGGTCGCTGCGGAAATGGCGAAGACTGGTGGTTACGGCGCCGATGTACACATGGCGCTGTCAACCGTTACGCCGGGTTCTGGCGGTGTGCTGGTACCAGAGAATTTCAGTACCAGTGTCATCGAGTCGCTGCGGCCTAAGTCAGTGGTGCGCAAAATGGGCGCCATCAGCTTGCCGTTGAACAATGGCAACCTGACCATGCCTCGCGTGCTAGGCAACACTCAGGTGACCTACTTGGGCACCGAGGAAGACATTGCAATCACAGATATGCAGTTCGGCGACCTCAAGCTGTCCGCAAAGAAGGCGGCTGCTATCGTGCCGATCTCCAATGATCTGTTGGCGTATGCGGGCGTTAACCCGCGTATCGACTCCCAGGTCAGCAGTGATCTCGCGGTCAGCATGGGCCTGTCGGAAGATCTTCACTTCATCCGCGGCGCTGGCACTGGCTCGCTGCCGAAGGGCCTGCGCTACTGGGCTCTGCCTGGCAACGTGATGGGGGCGCCTGCTGGTGCAACGCTCGCCATCGTTGACCTGTACCTGGGCGGCATGATGCTGCGCCTGGAAGGCGCAAACGTGGATCTGGCCGGCTGTGGCTGGATTATGGCGCCGCGCACTATTCGCTGGCTGCAATCGCTGCGCGACGGCAACGGTAACAAGGCATACCCGGAAATCGACGGTGGCATGTTGAAGGGCTACCCGGTGGCACTGACCACTCAAGTGCCAGTCAACCTGGGCGCCGGCGGGAACGAGTCCGAGATCTACTTCGTGAACTTCGCCGACTGCTACATCGGTGAAGACACCACGCTGGCGATTGCGATCAGCACCGAGGCTTCCTACAAGGACGGCGCCGGTAACACGGTGAGTGCGTTCCAGCGCGACCAAACCCTGATCCGTGTAATCAGCAAGCATGACTTCGGCCCGCGTCACGTCGAGTCGATCTCTGTGGGTACCGGCATCACTTGGGGCGCCGGTATGTAATCCCTCTGGTCCTGCCGGCTGGCGGGACCAATTCACTATGCAGGTAGCATCATGACCGATACGAAGATTGTCACCTTCAAAAAGGAATGGCGTGGCTATGCCATTGGTGAGATCGCTGGCTTCGACAGCGATGCCGCCGCTTCGCTGATCCAGTCAGGCCGAGCAACGGCTTATGTGGCCCCTGGTGTTTCTGAAAAAGCGCCTGCTGGTGGCGGAGCGAAGAAACCGGCCGCGAAGAAAGGCGGGAAAGCAGCTGAGTCTGTAGATCCAGTAGATCCCATTGATCCGGTGGACCCAGTAGACCCAGTCGATCCCATTGATCCGGTTGATCCAGTCGATCCGGAAGAACCCGACGAGAAACCATAAGTCATGGCCCGTCGAATTGAGTACTTCGGTGAGCCGGTCCTGACGCTCGATCAGGTGGCGTTTCAGTGCCGTGTTGAGCCGGAGGACATGGCGCCTGAGCTGATCGAGCAAATCATCATTCCTGGCGTTACCACTCAATGCGAGTCGAAAACAGGCGCTGCAATTCGTGGTGCTGTTTATGAAGAAGAGTGGCCGGCAGATCGGCAGAGTGGACATGCGCTTGATGTGGGCCAGGCGAGCGAGATTGTCTCGGTGTTCTCCCAGCAGGCAAGCGGTAGTTGGATGGAGCAGGTCGGGCCGTTTGACCTTCGCCAGGACCAGCGGGAGAGCTTCCTGTATTTCCCCGCCGTTCGGCCAGGTGGCCGACTGCGGATCCGTTACAAGGCCGGGCTCGATATGGATCTCAACCCAGGCGTACGCAACTGGCTGTTGATGGCGGCGGCAACGATCTACCGACACCCGGAAATGTTCCTGGTTGGGCAGACACTGTCTGAACTGCCGTCGACGTTTCTTGATCACCTGGTGGCTGAAATCACCGTGCCGCCGAGGTTCTGACTATGGCGATGCGCGAACCGAGTGCCGGCGAGCTGGACCGGCGCATCACATTGCGGTTGCGGTCGGATATCCCGGCGGACGACCTGGGCCTCGACTCGCTGTTCACCGACCAGAAAAAACGGTGGGCAAAAATCCAGCCGGTTGGGACGGCGGTCTACGCGAACGGGATCCAGACCGATGTAAAGATCACTCACCGAGTAATTTTTTACTACCTCAAAGGCATGAGTGATTCACATGAGGTTGTACACGGCGGTTCGATTTACCGTGTGCGTCGGGTCGCTGATATGAATGGTACCCGCCGCTTCACGGTGCTGGAGGTCGAAGAGCTGGGTGCGACCCAGACGGGAGACAGTATCTATGGCTAACTCGGTTGGGGTTGACGGTTACATTCATATCGAAGGCTTCGAAAAATTTGAACGCGAAGCCTTCGACAAGAAGAAGATCCGTGCTGCCATGCGCAAGGCCGGCAAGCTGGTACGGCAACGAGCGCAGATGAACATCGCGCTGGCCCGAGGCCAAGACAGCTACCCCCTGAACCGGACAGGCGCGTTGCTGGGTTCGATCAACTTCAAGGTTTCCCGGTCTGGCTTCATGGTCAAGGTCGCGCCGTACAAGACCGGCGCCATGAAAGACTATTACCCGGCGTATCTGCACTACGGTGTGCGCCTGGGTAGCCGTATCAAGAAGTTGGCCCCTGGTGAGGGCCGGGGCAAAAGCAATCGCCGACGGAGTGGAGCGCGGGCTGCGTTGGTCTCTGAGCGTAAGAGCAATGGATGGCGGATTGAACCGCGGGCGAACTACATGACGGATGCGTTGCAGGACTCCGGTTCGGATGTTCGGGCGATTCTTTCACGGGCTTTTGCAGACGCGTTGGGCTAGCCAGCTTTCAAGTTACATCCGGATCTGTTGATATAGTCCCTTTTCAAGTGCCGATAGGGAGTTTGGGTCAATGGATAAACTACCGTTTACTGCTGTAGGAGCGACTGGTGAAGTTTCCTTCACTGGAACCTCGGTGCTTATTCGACGTAAAGGTCTGCTGGGGGCAATGAGGCAGATCTCTGGTATAGGGCGGGGCAACAAGGATGTGCCTTTATCTGCTGTAACCGGGGTTCGCATTGAGCCGGGGTCGCTGTTTAGCAAACCCTTTTTTCAGCTCATTCACTCAGGCGATGTGCAGATACAGGGTGGAGCTAATGATGTTGGAAACGACGACAATTCAGTGTTCTTTGGCAAGAGTGCAAAACCTGATTTTGAGCGTCTGGCGCAATTGATCTTGACTGCTCTTGCTGAAACTAAGGCGCCGCCTTTAACTTGGTCACTTCCGGTTGATGACCCGACGGATACGTTGAAAAAGTTAGCTGCCTTGAAGGACGCAGGTGTTCTGACTGAGGAAGAGTTTTCCGCCAAAAAAGCAGAGATTCTTTCGCGCATGTAGCCCTGATGGGAATCATCAACAAACCTCGCCATGGCGGGGTTTTTTATTACCTGGATTTTGTCCATGAAGGTTACCCCGATAGTTGCGCAACTCCGCCAGTACTGCCCAGGCTTTGCGGGCCGTGTTGCGGGCGGCATTGATTTCGAAGCTGTGGCGGCAAGCGCCAAGCTCAGTCGACCTTCTGCCTATGTGATTCCCATCGGCGACAAGGCTGGCGTCAACACGATCCAAACCGGTGTTCAGCAGGATATCAGCGACAAGTTCGACGTGGTGCTAGTCCTCGACACCCAAGATGAGCGCGGCCAGGAGGCCGCCGACCTGGTGCACGTTTTCCGCGCCGAGTTATGGCGTGCCTTGATCGGCTGGAAGCCAGGGCCGGAATACGATCTGATTGAGTATGAAGGCGGGGAGCTGATCTCGATCAACCGCAACCGCACCATCTACCGGTTCACCTTTGCCTCCGACTTCCAGCTGGGGCGCAACACGTCGGCCGAGCCCGCCGAGACCTGGCACGAGTACGAGCTTGACGGCTTGCCACCGTTCACCGGCATGACGATCAACATGGACTGCATCGACCCGGCAGACCCCAATTTGCAATCCCCCGGCCCGGATGGGCGTATTGAAGCGAAATTCTCAGGAGACGTAACACCATGACCAAGCGCATCACCGTGGTGCCGGCCGTTGGCCGGGCCGTACCTGATCCTGAGGCGGGCGACCTGTTGCCGGCTGCGGGTCGGGAAGTTCAAGACAACGCCTGGTGGCGCCGCCGGCTGGCGGATGGCGACGTGACAACCAAGGCCGTGAAGGCGGCGAAACAAGAAGGGGCTAAATAATGTCCATCGGATTCAGCAACATCCCGGCAGACCTGCGTGTTCCGCTGTTCTACGCGGAGATGGACAACTCGGCGGCGAACAGTGCGTCTTCGACCATGCGCCGGCTGATCGTCGGCCAGGTGAACGACAACGCCACTAGCGACGATATCGGCTCTCTGGTGCTGGTGCCCAGCGTGGCCCTCGCCAAGACCATTGGTGGTCAAGGTTCGATGCTGGCCGCTATGTACGAAGCGTGGCGCAAGACCGACCCCGTAGGTGAAGTCTGGTGCCTGCCGCTGCTAGCAACCGAAGGTGCGGTATCCACCGCAACCGTGACCCTTGCGGGCGAGGCTACTGAGGCCGGGTTGTTGAACCTGTATGTGGGCGGTGTGCGTGTGCAAGCCACTGTAGTGAGTGCCGCAACGGCTGCCCAGGCCGCATCGGCGCTTGCGGTTCGAATCAACGCCACACCGGACCTGCCGGTTACAGCGGCTGCCGCAGCGGCCGAGGTTACGCTCACCTGCAAATGGAAGGGCGAAAGCGGCAACGATATCAGCTTGCAGCTCAACCGGTTGGGCAAGACCAACGGCGAGGTTATCCCGGCAGGGCTTACCGCCACGGTCACCGCGATGGCGGGCGGTGTGGGCGCGCCTGATCAAGTGGAAGCGTTGGCCGCCCTGGGCGACGAGCCTTTCGAATTCATCTGCATGCCCTGGACTGATACGACCAGTCTCAATGCCTGGAAGGCGGCAATGGATGACAGCGTGGGTCGGTGGAGTTGGGCCAAGCAGTTGTTCGGCCACGTGTACAGCGCGAAGCGTGGCACTCTCGGTACGCTTGTTGCGGCGGGCCAGACACGCAACGATCAGCACATGACCATCCAAGCCATGGAAATCGGTGTGCCGCAGCCGTTCTGGGTGCAGGCTGCATCGTTGGCGGCGCGTTCATCTGTATTTATTTCGGCAGATGCCAGCCGTCCAACCCAGAGCGGTAGTTTGCCTGGGCTGGATCCGGCGCCGGCCAGCGAGCGGTTTACCCTGACTGAACGTCAATCTCTGCTCAGTTACGGCATTGCAACGGCTTACTTTGAGGGCGGCTACGTGCGCATTCAGCGCGCTATTACGACCTACCAGAAGAACGCCTACGGCCAGCCGGATAACTCTTATCTGGACAGCGAGACGATGCATCAATCGGCGTTCATTATCCGTCGCCTGCAAGGTGTGATCACCAGCAAGTACGGTCGCCACAAGCTGGCAAATGACGGTACCCGCTTCGGCGCCGGCGCGCCCATCGTGACGCCGAGCACCATCCGCGGCGAACTGATCGCTCAATATGCCAAGCTGGAGCTGGAAGGCCACGTTGAGAATTCCGAGCTGTTCGCCCAGCACCTGATCGTTGAGCGCGACGGTAACGACCCTAGCCGGGTTAACGTGCTGTTCCCGCCGGATTACATCAATGGCCTGCGCGTCTTTGCGTTGCTCAACCAGTTCCGCTTGCAGTACGACGCTGCCGCATAACGCTGCCCCCAAATACCCAGCCCGCCACGTGCGGGCATTTTTATGCGCGGAGATAAACCATGGGACAAAAAGTAGCGGGCACGGCCTACGTGAAAGTAGACGGCGCCCAGTTGACCATCACCGGGGGCTGCGAGGCGCCGTTGATGGAGGTCAAGCGGGAGACGGTGGTACCAGGTTTCTACAAGGAAGAAGACCTGGCGCCGTGGGTCAAGGTTACTGCGGTGCACACCAACGACCTGGACATAAAGAAGCTGGCCAACGGCACGGACATGACGGTAACCGTTGAGTTCAAGAACGGAAAAGTCTACGTGTTGGCCGGTGCATATTTGGTCGATGAACCCAGTTCCAAGGGTGATGACGGCACGATTGAACTGCAATTCGACGGTATTAAGGGGACATGGCAATGAGCGAGCCAATCAAATTGAGTGGGCCAATTGAAGCCCATGGTGAGCAGGTAAGCGAGTTAACCGTGCGCCGCCCGACAGTGCAGGAAGTACGAGCCATCAAAGCCATGCCGTACAAAATCGGCAAGGATGAGGAAGTGACCCTCGACACCGAGGTTGCTGCCAAGTACATCGCGGTGTGTGCCGGCATTCCACCGTCCTCGGTCAACCAGCTGGATCTCGCAGACTTCAACACACTGTGTTGGGAAGTTGCTGGTTTTTTCATGACGTCGGCGTCACCTCAGCCGAAGACCTGATTGCCGTCAGTTACGACCTGGCCTGGTACTGGAAGGTCGACCCCGAAGAGATGATGTCCAGGTCTCTGGACCTCATCATCGAGTCGCAGGACCAGGCGCTGCGCATTAACGCATACCGGCAGGATCAATAATGGCGGATAAATTTCAGCTCAAGGCGTTAATCACTGGCGTCGACAAGTTGTCGCCAAAGTTGGCTGGCATCCAGAAGAACGTTGGCTCGTTCAGGAAGAACCTCGAAAAAACCGGCTTGGGCAAAATTGGTATCAAGGATCTGGTAACCGGCGGGGCGATGGCAGCGCCGTTTGCTGTTGGAATCAAATCGGCTGTTGCCTTTGAATCCGAGATGGCTAACGTCAATAAAGTCGTGGACTTCAAAACCCCTGAGCAATTCAAGCAGATGGGGGCCGACATCACCCGGATGTCCGAAGTACTTCCAATGGCTGCTGGGGATATCGCCAAGATTGTCGCAGCCGGTGGACAGGCGGGTTTCGCGCAGGATGAACTGCTGGGGTTCGCAGAGGCAGCGGTCAAGATGGGCATTGCCTTTGACCAGACAGCGGACCAAAGCGGCGACATGATGGCAACGTGGCGAACATCCTTCAAGATGACCCAGGGCGAGGTGACTGATCTCGCTGATCGGATCAACTACTTGGGTAACACGGGGCCGGCGAACACCAAGAAAATTTCCGATATCGTCACGCGTATCGGTCCCCTGGGTGAGGTTGCTGGTCTTGCGTCAGGTCAGATCGCGGCATTGGGTGCCACGATGGCCGGGGTGGGGGTTGAGCAGGAAGTCGCCGCCACTGGCATCAAAAACTTCATGCTGTCGATGACCAAGGGCGCATCGGCTACCAAGGCTCAATCTCAGGCATTTAAGTCAATTCGTCTGGACTCCAAGCAGGTCGCGAAGTCGATGCAGACCGATGCTCAGGGTACGATCCTGAATATCCTGGAACGCATCGGCAAGGTCGATGCAGCTTCACGTGTGGGGTTATTGACCCAGCTGTTTGGGTCTGAGTCGGTGACCTCTATTGCATCGCTGCTCACGAATCTTGATTTGCTCAAAGGCAACTTAAACAAGGTGGGGGACGCGAGCCTGTATGCAGGCTCGATGGAGAAAGAGTATGCCTCTCGTGCGGCAACCACGGAGTTCAATCTGGGGCGTCTGCGCAATGCTGCCAGTAACGTCTCAAAGGCCATCGGTAGTGCTCTTCTACCTGCGGTCAACGGAGTGGTCGATGCCGTGCGGCCGTTGGTTATTCAGTTTGCGAAGCTGGTAGAGGCCAACCCCGATGTAGTCCGTGGCGTTGCTGCTGCGGTCATTGCGTTCACTGCGTTACGGCTTGGCATCGTCTCGACCATTGTGGCGACCAAGCTGTTGTCGTTTGCTATGAAAGCCAACCCCATTGGGATCATCGCTACTGGCATCGCCCTGGCTGCGGGCTTGATCGTAGGGAATTGGTCGGCCGTTGCGCCTTACTTCAACGCGATGTGGGACAAAATACGGGGCCCGACGCTCGCCGCCTGGGAGATGTTCAAAGCCTTCGTATCCTATACGCCGATTGGGTTGATCGTTGACAACTGGGGGCCGCTGACGGAGTTCTTCAAGGCGCTGTGGGGTGTCGTGGTGGCCTTATCCACCCCGGTCATGGACTTCCTTAAAACGATGTTCGATTGGTCGCCGCTGGGGCTCATCGTCAAACACTGGGAACCCATCAGCGGTTGGTTCAAAAGCCTTTGGGAGGAACTGCGGCCCATCATTGAGCCGATGATGAAGTTCTTTGGTGGGGGCGAGGGTGGTGACGGACTGATCAAAATCGCCACGGCTAAAGCCAACAGCTTCGCGGAGGCGCAACGGATACGGAACGCCGGGGAGGGAGGCGGTACCGGAGATTTTTTACAGGCCAACGCCGCGCAGATTGTGCGCAATCAACAAGCGGTGCGCAACGTCACCCAGGGTGGCGCCGATGTATCAACGCTACTCCGACGTCCTGACCAGGACGGTCCTGATGTCTCAAAGTTGCTCCGACGTCCCGACCAGGATGGTCCTGATGTTTCAAAGTTGCTCCGACGTCCCGACCAGGCGCAACCGGTCAACCTGCTGGCGGCGAGCAATTCCGGCTCTCTGCTAGCGCGCCCTGGGACACTGGCCGCGCCCGGCAGTGTTCCGCAGCAAGCGGCCCAAACCAACCGCACCCAGTTGAACGGTGAGATGAACATTCGTTTCACCAACGCCCCGCCCGGATTGCGGGTGGATCCACCGAAAACCAATCAGCCCGGCCTGAGCGTCAAGCCCAGCGTGGGTTATCGCACCGTGGGCTCTGGAGGATCGCAGTGACAAAGACCTGGCGCGATGATCTGCTGCCTGCATCGTTCAGGGGAATCAACTTCCTGATCGAACAAGCAGCGGTCCCTATTGGCCGCAAAGGCCAGTTGCACGAGTACCCCCAGCGGGATGAGCCGTTTTTCGAGTCGCTGGGCAAGCAATCCCAGGTGCACAAAGTGAGCGCCTACATCATCGGCGACGACTGTTTCGAACGGCGGGATAAGCTGCTGGAAGCGTTGGAGAAAGAAGGAGCGGGCGAGTTGGTGCACCCGTGGCTGGGTCGGATGCTGGTCGACGTGGGCGAGTGCGATCTAACCCATAGCCGCACCGAGGGCGGTATGGCTCGCCTGGAGCTGACCTTCTATCCCAGCAAGCCGCGCAAGTTTCCCACCGGCACTGCGAACACCCAGCAACAGGTGGTCAAGTCTTCGGAAAGTCTGTTCGGCTCGGCGCTTCGTCGTTACAAGGCGGCGATGGCGTTGGTAGACAGTGCCCGGATCAACTTGATTGGGCTTCGCAATGGACTGTCGGGCGTGTACGCGATCATTCAGCGGCAGTTCGCGCCGTTCCTGGGGATCTTTACCAACCTCAGTGGTTTTATCCAGTCGTTGGTGAATTCTCCGTCAGCACTCAGCGCGTTATTTTCCAGCTACTTCAGCGACTTCTCTACCAGTGGCCTTTTCCGTACTGGCGTAAACCGCCCTGGCAGTTCGTCTGGTTCGGTTGACGGTGCAGCCGCTGCTGTCGCTGTTGTCGCTGCCCCCAGTTATCGCGACGCGGTAGCGGTGGCCTCACAGCACGCTGAGGCGGTGACCAGTATCAACACTGTGCCGCAAGCGAGTGGTGCGGATACCACCGCAGCGGCGCAGGCGGCGGCAAACCTGGTGCAGGACTCGTTGTTGGTGCAGGTGGCTTTAATCGTTAGCGAGATGCCGGTGGCAACGCAACCAGTTGCGGTGGAGTCCACGCCTTCGATTGATCATCAGGCGGTGCAGCCAGTTGAGCGGCCAGAGGTTCCGGTGGCCGATGACGTGATCCAGCTGCGTGACGCCCTCAGCGAGGCCATATGGGAAGCATCCCTCAAAGCTGACCCGGAGCACTATCAGGCGCTCAATACGTTGCGCCAGGCGCTAATCAAGCACCTGACTGCCGTAGCGGCATCAGGTGTGCGCCTGGTGGACATTACGCCGGCCGAAACCTTGCCGGCTCTGGTCCTGGCCTATCGCCGCTTTGGTGACGCCACGCGGGCCGGTGAAGTGGTGCAGCGTAACCGCATTCAGCATCCAGGCTTCGTGCCAGCGATACCGCTGAAAATCGCTCAGGAGTAATCCCATGCTTGATAGCGCAAACACCGTCAGCCTGACCGTTGATGGCCTGGATTATGGCGGCTGGAAAAAGGTGGAGATATCAGCGGGTTTGGAACGCCAGGCCCGCGACTTCAACCTGAGCATCACCTGGCGCTGGCCGGGGCAGACCGTCTCTATTCCAATCCGTCAGGGCGCCAAGTGCCAGGTGCGGATTGGTGGGGATTTGATCCTGACCGGCTGGGTGTTCTCCACGCCCATCAGCTACGACGATAAGCAAATTACGTTGTCGATCTCCGGCCGGTCTCTGACTGCTGATTTGGTGGACTGCGCGGCGGTCAACAGGCCGGGGCAATGGAAAAACCAAGGCGTGCTCAGCATCGTAAAAGCACTGGCCGCGCCCTACGGGCTGGCCGTGCGCAGCGAGA
>Ga0310814_10010_pt1 | contig 31732 bp, 18 predicted proteins | sample Persta1Coculture_FD_201299 | JGI IMG/M metagenome (GOLD analysis project Ga0310814, IMG submission 201299) | Contaminated culture microbial communities from Brunswick, Lower Saxony, Germany - Peredibacter starrii DSM 17039 Co-culture | ecosystem: Engineered > Lab culture > Culture media > Bacteria... | reverse complement strand
TGCCTGCAGAACCGATGTGTTTTTGTCCCTGTCAGCCAGAAGGAACCGGTAAGCCGATTAGGTGATATTGTTAGTTCGGTCGGTGCACAAGTGGCCATAGTCGACACGGCTTCTTTGTGGCCATCGGCAGAAGTCCCTATTTCATCCATTATCAATGTTGCAGACCCAAAAGACTCTGGTCCGATATCAATAGTGGCAAGAGGTCCTGTCCCCGGGGCGTCTGCGCCGGCGTATGTATTATTCACTTCCGGCACCACAGGACGCCCCAAGGGGGTGGCACAAGACGCCGACGCGTTGAATTACCACATCATGACCTACGTACGTAGTGTCGGTATGACGCAGAGCGACCACATTAGTCTTATCGCTGATGTCTGCTACGACGCAGCCCTGATGGATATATTTGGCGCATTGGCAAGTGGCGCACGTTTGGTTGCCTGGAATCTATCCAGGAGTGGTATCGCGGGCCTGCTCGGATGGTTTTCTCAAGAGACCATCACCATCTTTCATGGAACACCGTCGGTATTTCGGGAGGTATTCACAAGCGCCGGTCCCCTTTCCTTGCCGTTGATTCGATGCATCGTCCTTGGGGGCGAAGCGGCTCTGTCCGAAGATCTTGCGTTGTTCAATCGCCGCTGTCCGCCTGAGGCAATCCTGATCAACGGTTTCGGCCCGACTGAGTCCACGATGGCACTCCAGGCACACTTTCGTCACGGTGAAGCCTGTGACTTGCCCTCATTGCCTATCGGTACAGCTGTCACCGGTACCGATATCGCGCTCATTAGCGATGAAATAGGCGAATCGACGATGACGGGAGAGATCGAGATTAGAAGCCCGTACGTCAAACTTGGCTATGTACACCATCCGGACGATCTTGCTGCATTAATTTTGCTCGATACGGCCACCAGACCACGTGCTCATCGAACGGGGGACATAGGTCGCTTTTTACCCGATGGTCGCCTTGTTCACATTGGAAGGCGAGATCACCAAATCAAAGTCGCTGGGGTGCGTATAGAGCCTGCAGAAGTGGAGGCTGCATTGCATCGCCTAGACGGTGTTGCACAAGCATGCTTGCGGTTTTGGCAGCGAGAAGTAGGTAATGCAGCGTTGGTTGCCTATGTGGTACAGGTAGCTGATGCCGGCACCAGAACACCAGAGCAATGGCGAAGTGTTCTGGCCACACGCTTGCCTTCAGCGATGCTGCCGATCGTGATGACAGTGCCGTTGTTGCCCCGACTTTCGAATGGAAAAATCGACTGGAACCAACTGCCATTGCCCGGTTTGACTGGGGCCTATCAAGGACGCAGTCTGACCGAGCATGAGCAGGCGATAGCCGCGACGTGGTCCAAAGTGCTTCGCTTGGAGCACCCAATAGGTCCGGCCGATACTTTCATGCGACTGGGTGGAAACTCATTGATGGCTATGTCGGTATGCGCCGCCGTCGGACGCCTCATTGGACGTCGAATATTGCCCTCATCGTTGTTGCTAGACCCTACGTTAGAATGCTTTGCCGCTGAAAGCAGCCCCTCACAGACGAGCCTTTCAAATACTGTAACCGAATCATTAGCCCTTCTACCGCAGCAGTTACGCTTCTGGTTTAACGTGCAACTGCGTGGCGCTGACGATGGGAATCACATTCTCTGGGCAGCCCGTCTGCATGGGCGCGTCAATTTAGAGGCAGCTGTTGCCGCCATGCGTTGTGTATTCGATCGTCATGAAATGCTGCGGGCCAAAATGGTCGATAGCGATCCACCATCAATCACCATCGCCAATTTCGTCGCAGCACCTCTAGCATTTGAATCGGTGGCACGTTTGCCGGAGGTATTAACGCCGCAGCATCTTCCTGCCAGCCTGCGTGAGCCGTTTGACCTTTGTGATGGCCCTTTGCTACGAGCTGCGATTTTATCGGGACCAGAAGATGACAGACTAGTCATGGTTTGCCACCACATCATCGCCGATGCGAGATCCTGTGAGGTGATCCTGCACGACTTCGATCGTGCTTACGCATCGATAGTCCTCGATGGCGCCCAACCCCAACTGGATGCTCCTCCTTCTTTCGCCCAGGCTGTTACGCGCCTGCAGACGGCGAGTGACCAGGTGCGAGAGGACGCATCCAGTTATTGGCGCAAAGCGCTTGATGGCTCGGTCACCGTGCTCAATCTTCCTGGATTGTCAGTATTGGAGCCTTCGCGCACGGTCACCAGCATACGGAAATCTTTGAAACTAAATGAGCCGTTGCGGAAGTCGCTGTTCGAGTTTTGCAGTTTGAAAGGATTCTCACCGACGGCCGTGTTTCTCGCCGCTTACTCGCTCGTCCTCTGTCGACACGTTGGAGAGAATGACGTCACTATTGGCATGCCGACATCGTTGCGCGAGGCAGGTGAAGATGATGAGCTTGTCGCGCCTTTACTGAATGTTCTGCCGGTGCGTTGTCGGTTGCCTGCTGAAGGAGATTTCTTGGCGCTGTGCCGCCACGCCACCTTAGCGATTGCCGGCGCGCTCGACCACGCTGACTTGCCCTTTGAAGATATTCTCGCGCTTGTTAACCCTGTGAGAGCGTCAGGACGACATCCACTCTTTCAGGCGGTGCTGTCAGTTCATTATTTGAGAGTGGAAACCGGCCGCTTGCGAACGTTGGCGCCGGTTGATACGAACTCCTCAACATTGAGTTGTGACTTGGCCCTAACCGTGGAGTTGCGCGCGGAGGAGGTCGTTTTATCACTTGATGGGATAGGCGGTCGTCTCCACCCTAGATGGCTTGGGCGTGTGTGTGAGCAGATTTGTACCGTGATGACCAATGGCATTGCGAGTGAGCACGCCGCACTGGAATCTATGGTGATTGTTCCGAAAAAGGAGCGAGACGAGATCGTGTATGCATTGGCCTCTGGCGGTAACATGCCAAGGCAGCAAGACTCGATCGTGGAGCAATTTCTTCAAAATGCGCGCAGACGCCCTGGGGCGTGGGCATTACGCGGTCGGCATATGCAGACTTACGCTGAGCTGGCAATGGCCGCACAACATCTGGCAGAGCGGTTGGTTGAGCATGGGGTTAGTAAGGGCTCGATAGTTCCTTTCATCGCGAACGATGACATTAACCCTGCGGCTGTGGCCTTAGGCATTCTCATGGCAGACGCCGCATTTCTGCCGATTGATCCTGCGTGGCCGTCCTCAGTTCGAGAGGCAGCACTTGATGACGTGGGGGCCTCCATCTTGATCGAGCAGGACGGGGCAAGTGTGGCATTGCGCCCGCGCGGGCAGGAAGTTGGACGCAAGAAATCAGAAACCCTAACCGGGGAGGCGGCTGTCTACGTCATTTTTACCTCAGGTTCGACCGCTCGGCCGAAAGCAGTCGCCATTGCCCAACGAGGATTGCTTAACAGGTTCGCCTGGATGACTAGTTTCTTTGGCGATGAAATGCCCAACACGCTTCAGACAACACCCCTTGCCTTCGACAGTGCTGTATGGCAAGTGCTTTGGCCTCTCACGAGAGGTGGCACCTGTGTGTTGCCGGAGCGGCACGAACTATTTGACGTAGAGGCGCTCGCCACACTCGTTGCACGAGAACAGGTCACGGTTGCGGATTTCGTGCCTTCGGTTCTTCAATCGTTGTTGCCAGAGTTCGAGAGTGCAAACTCGGCAGTCGGTCGATTGCAAGGTCTGCGCTGGGTGATACTCGGAGCGGAGCGCCTTCGCGCTGAAACAGCGCGTCGCCTTTCAGCACTCTTGCCAGCCGCCAGAATTGTCAATCTTTATGGCCCGACCGAGGCCACAATCGGATGCATTTATCATGAGATATCTGGCGACACAGGCGCCATTGTTCCCATTGGACGACCACTGCCCAACGTACAAGCCTATGTGACCGGTAAGGACGGCTGGCTCCTCCCACGTGGTGCTGTCGGCGAGTTGGTGGTATCGGGTGATTGTGTCGGTATTGGTTATTTGGGACAGACCACGGCTAATGGATTTTGTACGGTACCGTTCGCAGAAGGTACAGACGCCCGAGCTTATCGTACAGGCGATCTTGTGCGCTGGAACGAGCAGGGAGAACTCGAATATTACGGGCGTATCGACTCTCAATTAAAGATCCGTGGCATACGGATCGAGCCGTCAGGCGTTGAAAAAGTTATATACAGCTACCCGGGGGTTCAGGAGGTAGAGCTTCTTGTTGTCCCCGGTGAGGAAAGCAACCCGCAAGACGAACTGGTCGCGTTCGTGAAACCAAAAAGTGGATATGTGTTGCAGACATCTGAACTGGATCTGTGGCTCCGTGAGCGTTTGCCCGCTGGATGGGTGCCCGGAATGACTGAAGTTATAGACGCAATTCCGCGCCACATTTCCGGCAAGCTCGATACGCAGGACTTGCTATCCAGGGTGAAGGTGAACCGTACCGTTGAAGTGACTGACAGCTCTGATTTGGGTGGCTGCGTACGGCAGATTTGGCGCGAGCTTCTAAAACACACCAATCACATCCCAGCAACTGCGACATTCTTTGATGTCGGAGGGCACTCATTACTGATGCTCGGGTTACGGCGGCGCTTAGTTGAAAGGCTAGGGGTCACGGTCAGTATCGCCGATCTTTTCAGGCACTCGACAGTTCCCTCCCAGGTGGCGCTCCTCGTCTCGCGCGGGGCTCAAATCAATAAGCAAGTTAACTATTCGAATTAGAAATGACTATGGACAGTTCGCAAAACAAAATTGCAGTAGTTGGAATGTGGTGTCGATTCCCCGGTGCAAATTCTCCTGCCGCTTTTTGGGAAAACCTCTGCTCGGGCAAGGTCACGATTCAGCGCCTAGAGCGTGAGGCCATGATCGCCGATGGCGTCGCACCTTCAGATCTGGACCATCCAGATTATGTCCCGTACCGAGGCCTTTTGGACGACGCGCTAATGTTCGACCCGGCTTCGTTCGGAATGTCTCCGGCTGAGGCAGCTCTTACCGATCCCCAGCACAGGCAGTTTCTCGAATGCGCCAGACTTGCTCTACAGGATGCTGGCATCGACGGCCGAGATCTTACGCGTACAGCCGTATTTGCCGCGCAAAGCCATAACGAATACAGAACAGCTTGCCTATCGGGTGCAAGCGAGATTGCTTCATTCAGCGCTGATGTACTCAACGGTGCAGCTCACCTGGCGACAAGCGTAGCCTATCGGCTTGGTGCGGAGGGCGCTGCACTGACAGTGCAGACGGCGTGCTCCAGCTCTCTCGTTGCGGTTCACCTGGCATGCCAGGCTTTACATGCGGGTGAATGCGACCTTGCAATCGTCGGCGGCGTTGCAATTGGGTGGCCGCAACATGTCGGATACAAATATGTGCCGGATGGAATTATGTCCCGTGACGGCCAATGTCGACCTTTCGACGCGGGTGCATCAGGCACGGTTCGCGGTGAAGGTGTCGGTATTCTGGTCTTGCAACGGTTATCGGACGCACAGGCCGCTGAGCGAGCCATACGCGCTGTTATCTGTGGCAGTGCAGTAAATAATGATGGCCGTCATCGCATGGGCTTCTCGACACCTTCGACGCAAGGCCAGGTTCGAGTTATTCGCCAAGCGTTCGAGAGGTCCACGGTGTCGGTGAGCGACATTTCTTATGTTGAAACTCACGGGACCGGGACCGCTGTCGGAGATGCGATCGAACTGGCTGCGCTATCCGAGGCGCTGCACTTGGACGATAGCCCTGAGCATCGTGTCTATCTAGGTAGCGTAAAAGCCAACATCGGACATCTTGATGCGGCTGCCGGAATCGCGGGGATGATCAAGCTTATCCTGCAGTTGCAGCATCGGAAAATAGTGCCGCAAGCAGCGTTTGAGCGATTGCATGACGAGAGTCGCCGCCACCAGGAACAGTTCTCTTTTGCAGAAAAGGTTGTTCCCTGGACGAGTGTGGGAGCCCTTACTGCTGCTATCAGCTCGTTCGGCCTCGGGGGAACAAATGCCCATCTGATCATTCAAAGTCAACCAGAGGACCGCAGCCAGTCGAATCCATTGGAGAGTGATGCGTGGCCGGTGGTTGTGCCCTTAGTCAGCACTGACGAAAAGACTTTGCGTGCTCGATACGCATCGTTATGCAAGCGCGCTGCAACGCTTGGTCTACGTTACGTTGATGTGGCTTTTACCTTGGCGAGCCATAGCAATGGAGTAGGCGCGCGCGCCGCTATCTTCGTTTCTTCTGTCGATGCAGTTCGAGTAATTGATCCAACCACCGTAGTCGCTTTCTCACTGGTCGAACGCGAGCGGCTTGGCACTCTGTTTGTTTTCGGTGAACTGCGAGGGGCCGCAGCTGTTGCCCGTGATCTCAGCCGATGCTTCCCCGTTTTCCGGCGCAATCTAGCGGCAATCGTTTCAAGAGTAGGGCGCTCCGAAGGTACTGCGAATACGGTGGGGGAACATACGACTGCTCTGCCATCGCAAGATCGTTTGGCGGGTCTCTGTGTACAAGTCGCCCTTGCTCGCACTCTGGCGGCAATGGGCGTTCCTGTTCTTCGAGTCGCTGGTTATGGTTTCGGTGAGGCCGCGGCTGCTTGCGTAAGCGGTGCATTAACCTTGGACGTTGCAGCCGCATTGGTGTTGGCCGAATCTGCCAGCGAACTCCAAGACGCGCTGGAAATGGCACAAATACGCGAGGGTATCAGTTGGTACTCCGCAACTCTTGCGCGGCATACCTCGTCAGATGACCTGCACAACAGTGATTTCTGGCACGTGGTGTTCGAAGAGGATGATGATGCTGTGGGGACCTTAATGTCTGAGACGGGCAGTGTGATGCACGTCATTGTTGGTGCGATAGCGACTAAGGTGAGCTTGTCGATTGAGACGCCTCATATCCACTTCATTGACACAGTTGATCAACGGGCATCGGCGCACATGACACGCGCCATCGGGCAAGCATGGTGTTTAGGCGCCACTATCAATTGGCCATTAGTCTTTGAAGGGCAGCAAGCACATGATTATGCAAGCGAGCTACTTGAGGACCGGAGAAGGGCCTACTATCCGCCTGCTATGGTTCGTGTGCAGCAAGCGACCGCGGTTACCGCACCCTCCGAATTGACTCAAGTTTCCAAGCCGGTCCCTGCAGAAATGCGAGCTTATGCGAAGCAGGCGTTTTGCGATGCGCTTCAGCTTGAAGACATTGATATAGACACTAACTTTTTCGAACTGGGTGGATGCTCGCTTACCGCACTCGATGTACTTGAGCGTGTCAATGGCGTAGCCGAAGTGCGCATCTCCCTGCGTGAGTTCTTGCATGAGCCAACAATCCGCTCGCTTGAATTGCTGTTAGTGCGGAATAGCGAAGAGATGGACGGCGCTTTATCGGTCGACACGATCACCTCTTCAGCGCTTGCCTCACCTGCTAGACCTGTTGAGTTTGGTCTTGCAGCAACTGCACATACAGACTCAATGGGAAATGCTGTCCACGAGCACCTCCCGCGATTCAGTGTGTTTTTCTTCTCTGGAGAGACCTCTCAGCACGCACAGCCAAACTTATATGGGCTTGTACTCGATGCCGCTCGCTTGGCCGATGAAAGCGATTTTGAGGCGATATGGATTCCAGAGAGGCACTTTCACCGATTCGGCGGGCTCTTCCCAGCTCCCGCTGTGTTAGCCAGTGCGATTGCGGCTATAACACATCGCGTAAAAATCAGAGCCGGCAGCATTGTGTTGCCGCTGCATAATCCAGTCGAAATCGCAGAGCAGTGGTCCGTTGTCGACAATATTTCTAATGGACGCATAGGCCTGGCTCTTGCCCCGGGCTTTCATCCAACCGATTTCGTGCTCAATCCGACGCGTTATGAAAAACGACGAGAGCATTTCGCGGACAGCACTCGAGTGTTGCGCGCAATGTGGCGTGGTGAGCCTTATAACGGAATAAACGGCTTAGGGGAAAATGAGAACGTCACCGTGCTACCGCGGCCTGTTCAAAGCGAGCTTCCTGTGTGGATTACTGCTGCCGACAGCGAGTCGAGTTTTGAGAGTGCAGGTGCCAGCGGATCCAACGTATTGACTGCAATGTTGTCATTGGACCTTGATGGGTTGCGTCAACGCATTGCCATCTATCGCAAAGCGCTTAATGGCCGTCCTGGGCGAGTCACGGTCATGTTGCACACCTTTGTGCATCAAGATCCGACGGTTGTAGCGCAGATCGGCGCAGGGGCTCTCTATGAATATCTGGATACGCATCTGGACTTTGCTTCCGCGCGAGTAAGCTACGAGAGAGTGCGTGGTTTGGCTGCAGCCGATCGCGGCGCCCTGGTCGACCATGCAGTGGGCCGTTATCTGAACGGCGGCTCACTTATTGGGACACCGTCTCACTGTGAAGCGATGGCTCGATCACTAAAAGAAATTGGCGTGGACGAGATTGCATGTCTGGTCGACTTTGGTGTTCCTCGAGAGCACGTACTGCCTTCACTTGTCGAGGTGGCTTCAATGCAGGCTAAGTTGAATGTACAGCGGTGACCTCTCCGAAATGACTCCGCACTCTCTCCGGACGATGGCGACGGATAATGCGACGATCCCGGTTGCTGGTTTGTATCCTACTTCAGCTGCCCAAAAGCGCATGTGGTATATGTCTCAATTGTCGCCGGATGATCCACACTATAACGTTACTTTGGCAATGCGGCTGAGCTTCGACTTGAACCAAGACGTTCTTGCAGAATCATTACGCCAACTGGTAGCGCGCCATGAAATCCTTCGCACGAGCTATCCCATCGTCGCAGGCGTGGCTTGGCAAAAAGTCTCTCCACCCGAAAAATGGAATTTGGAGTGGATGGGAAGTATTGAGGTCCCCGAGGAACAACGCCTCAAGCGCTGCGAAGTGTTGGGCGCGGAAATTGCGTCATTACATATTGATCTTGAACATGGTGCCGTTTTTCGTGCGTTTCTTTGGTCTTTGGGGCCGTCAGATTATCTCTTGATTCTCTTGACCCATCACATTGCTGTTGACCAGCGAACGATAAATACGCTCTGTGAAGAACTCGACGTTTTATATCGAGCATGCAACGGAGAACGTCATGAACAGTTACCCGTAGCAACACAATACCGGGAGTACGTTGATTTTGAGCGATCTAGGTTCGAGCGTGACCGCCAGCGGTTAGTCGAGTATTGGCATCAGCAACTCATAGGCGAGTTCCCCATGCTAGAACTTCCCTATCTCTGCGCTCCAACAGATCCGAGACGCGACCGGCGTGGTGCAGAGTACCCCATCGAATTACCACCTTCTGCCGTGAATCGATTTCGTGCGTGGTGTCGTCGGCATCGGTTGACCGAGTTCGGCGGCATACTGTGCATCTGGTCGATCTTGCTGCACTCGGTGTCGGGGGGACGCCAGTTATTGCTGGGCACGACGACAGCTTTCCGTGAGCAGCGGCGTTTTGGTCGAGCATTAGGGTGTTTTATCAACACATTAGCAATCCGTATTGATTTTGGAGCGGGCGCGACAATCAATAGCATGGCAGCGCATGTGCGCGAGCAGCTTCTCGATGCCTTTGATCATAGTGCATTTACGTATGAGCGCCTTGTGGAGCAGGCACGAAAATCCAATCCAGCTTTAGGCGAGGATCTCATCAATGCGTATTTACAATTTCAACCGCGGTCAATAGCTGTTGCTCATCAAGCAGGTGGACGGTTCGCCCCAAATTTAAATGTTTTCAATGGGCGGGCAAAATTTCCTCTGATGCTGAACATTTCTGACCGTGGAGACGTATTCACAGGACATTTCGAATACGAAGTCGATGCCTTTAAACAGGAAACGATCGCCACGCTTGCGTCGGACTTCTACACCCTGATAGAAAAAATTGACGAAGAGGGTGATAAATTACCAGAGGGGCACTTTCCGACGGCCGTGATGCGTACGATGGCTATCGATACTCAAAGAACGAATCTGAATGAGCAGGCTCAGATTTCAGAGGCGTTGGTAGAGCAACGACCGTTCGATGATGTAGATCATCGTCTCGCCGACATTTGGTATGACTTGCTCCGTCTTCGGCCATTGAGTTGGAAAGACGACTTTATGTTAATGGGGGGGTATTCTTTACTTCTGACGCAACTCTCCTGGCGAATCCAGCAAGATCTTGGGGCCCGGATTCCGCTCAAGGAGTTGCGTCAAAACACCCGGATGGAGCAAATGTCTGCATGTGTTCGTCGCTCGGCCGTTGCTTCCCCTGTCGTGATATCTCGACCTTCAGCAGATAGCCTCCACGTCGGGGACATTTCTGTTCGCTTGGAACTTGGAGTCTGGACAAGAGATTCTCTTGCTGCCCGTATTGCAAGCGTGAATAGTGTGCGCTCTGGGAGCGGTAATCGCCTATGGCTGGCGGCGGAGTCATTTATGGGGACGCCTGTCAGTCTAAAGTCATCTGGATTTTCGGCCGGTGATACCAGCTTATCTCTATCTCTCGGCGCACTAGACTCTGAAGCGCTTGCAGCGATAGCGATTGCGATGGCCGATGCCAAGGACATGACATCATTTGTTCGGCGTTTTCAAGCGTTGCGCGCTAGGGCTCTCGCAGATGATCAGCGGCGCAACACTATGTCAATATTGCAACAAGCGATAGAGCGCAACATGTTGGTTCTGATCGCAGGCGACCTAGATGAAAAGTCTGACCTTGCTGAGGGAAATTCGAGTCTTGGTTTGTGTACGGGAGACATTGCTGTTTTTAGAAACCGCGCAAATACCTCACATCAGACATATGACGTGGGGATCCTATTCGTGGATCGTACCCAGGCGTATGTATTGCAATCCGTAATAGACTATGAACATTTGCCCGAAGGCAAGTCCGGCGTCAACGTCTTCTATGACACCGAACAACGGTGCGCGCAACTTGGTGTCGGCTTGCGTCGACGCCGTAAAAAAAATGCGGCTACATTCGCTGTTGGTACCCGCACTGCATACGCACTTGAATCAGGTGTGCCTGCATCGCTGAAAGAGTGTTTGCTAGAGGACAGTACGGTATTGTCAGCCGTACTTCGATTGCCAGAGAAAAATGATTATGAGCCATAAACGTCTTACGATAGCGGTCATCTCTCCTGCGGGGATACCTGATCCAGCGGGCCTGGAGCAAGGACTGTCTCTTATACGTAGTTGGGGGCATGAAGTTATAACCGGCCCTCACGTCGGAGCAAAGTGGCGATATATGGCGGGAGATAACGATCAGCGCTCCGCCGATTTGCGATGGGCCTTCGAAACCACCGGCATCGATGTGGTATGGATTGCTCGAGGAGGATTTGGGGTTCAGCATTGTCTCAAGGCCTTGCCTGTGGGTATGAATGATGATCGGATAGTCATTGGTTGTTCAGATGCGACAGCACTGCTGCATTACTTGTCTCTCCAGGGGCATACGCGGCTTGTACACGGGCCGATGATTGATACGCTAGCATCTGGCGTGACCGATGAAACGAGAGCCCGTGTACGGCATATTTTGACTGGTAACTTTCATGGCGAAATGCCTGTGAGCTCATCAAACCAGGCCGCGCTTGAAGGGAAGCTGATAGGTGGAAATCTGACAATGCTCGCGAGCATGTGCGGCACTCCTCAGCAAATCAACACTCGAGGAGCCATTCTCATGCTTGAGGATGTTACAGAACATGCGTTTCGCTTGGATCGCATGGTCCTTCAATTGCGTGACAGCGGTGCTCTGGACGGGGTTAAAGCTATCGTGCTGGGCGAATATGTACGGTGCTATTTACCGGCCGGTGCTGACTACACGGCGGACGAATTGATGGAGAATTTATTACAACCTCTAGGTGTTCGTGTAGTGAGAGGCGCGGGTTTTGGTCATGGGCGAGATAACTATGCCTGGCCATACGGCCATAACGCCCAGTTGCAAGGAGGTCGACTTGTCTTCTAATTCTCATTTACAAGAGGTTATTGGCGGTATCCCATGCGCCGTTTCGCTGGGTGATCTCATTAGTCGGCAAGAGATCGAAGACCTGCTCTTTGAATTCTCCGAATTGCCTCCAGGTCAGCGATTGGCGGTTTGGGCTGAGCGGTTAATTGGTACGCCGTTTGAGTTTGAAAGCAACCTTCCTATCCTTTCGGAGGACATGTTGCGCGTGAACTTGGCCAATCTGGATTGCATCACTTTTATTTACGTTGTCATTGCTCTGAGCCGCGCGGACTCATTCGAGCAATTCGTAAGGCAACTTAAAGTGCTGCGTTACGATGTACCCGACGTTGAGGCCGCGTCAGGTCGTCATGCGGCTTCAGGTTCATTTCTTCACTTTGTTGAGGAGTCGTTGCTCGAACGGGCGATCGAGCAAGGTTGGCTTACCGACGTCACCTCAACACTTGTAACGGCGGAATGCATTATTCCGATGGCAGTCGATCTTCGTGTCATTCGTCGACCCGCGGCTTTTGATTTTCGTGAGCAGCTTGTAGCACCTGTACGTGGCGAGCGCGCCATCAGTCACACATTCATTCGTGCCGTAGATTTGCAAAAAATGGATGTCAAACTGCTTCAAGATGGCGACATTATTGTATTTGCTAAGGATCCTACAACAGCGCAAGGGGATCTTCGTCATATCTTGGTCAGGCATCTTGGGATTGTAAAGAAGCAAGCCGGCGCCGCATACTTTATTCACTCCTCCAGACATTTTGCTCGACGTGAGCACGCTACGAACGAAGCTCGACCTTCACATACCGGCATTTTCTATGACGATGACCGGCGTTGCGAACAGCTGGGTGTCGACTTCTGTGGCGCCTATGCAGGTGACGAATACATTATCAAAAAAGACTCGGATACCTACTTTGCGATGGACATGTCTCGTCTGCGCACGGTGCAGGAGTATGCTGAATCCAATTTCACCGGAATAAAGGTTTTACGCCTTCTCCCGAAACCCAAAAACGCATAGCTGATACAGCTGATACAGTGCATTACTGCTCGGCTAAAAAAATTTAAGCCTACTCGGCAACTTTGGGTGTCGCGTTTTATGCGCGGGACAAGAGAAATATGAGTAAGAAAAGTGCGGTGATCTTTTTTCTAATAAGCGCTTTAGCGGCGGTGATCATCTTCGGAGAGTATACCGAGACGGCGGTCGCCACGGGAGTAGCTGAACCTGAAGGAGGATATGTTTCTGTTGTTGCCGAACAAAGCGGAACGATTATTCGGTTAATAACTGAGGAGGGCTCCAGCATCAATGCCAACACAGCGCTGGCTGAAGTGGCGCCGCAGCGGTTAGGGGCAGACGGCAACGACTTCAGTAAAATGACGATCGAGATATTGCGACAACAACGGGATCTCATCTTAGAGAAAATTAAGCAAGTAGACTCTCGCTTAACTCAGAAAAAGCAGTGGTTAAGCGAACGGTTGAGGATGAACGATCATCAGACCGATGAAGCCCGCATCGGCTTGAAGTCGTTGGAGCCTGCTGTGGTTCAAGCAAAGGACATGATTGAGCGTTACCGCGAGCTAGAGCGTGAGGGGTTTGTGTCGCATACGGTCGTTTCTGAAAAGCTCTCTGATTTCACGACACTGCAGTCACGGGTACTTACCGCGACTCAACAGGTTCAGCAACTAGAACGTCAGAATGTAGAGTTGCGCGTGGAGAGTGCTGATTTCGAGCAGCAGGCCAATAGCGATAAACTGTCCTTTCAAATGGAACTCGAGAAAACTAACCAGGCGATCGAGCTAGCTAAGTTTCAGAGTAACTCTCTGGTTACGGCAGGGGTGGGGGGGCGTGTTGTCGTCTCTAGTGTTCGGCTAGGGCAATATGTCAACCGTGGTGACAGCCTCTTTATGGTGGCGCCCGAAGGCGCAAAAATATCTGTACGCCTTAATGTACCCGCTGAAGCCACCGCTCGCTTGGAGGTTGGTCAGCACGTCAAACTTCGCTACGCGGCATTTCCCTATCAAAAATATGGAATTCAGACGGGAAACATAACGAGTATTTCAGGGGCGCCCGTTCAAACTGATGCAAATGGTCATGAGCGTCCAGCGATTCGTGGGTTCTATCGGGTGATCGTACATCCGGATGTGCAGGCTATTCGTCAAGATGGTCTTGATCTCCCTATTCCAGCAGGCACGCCGGTTGATGCCAATATTGAAATCGCCAACGAATGGATTGTTGATTGGGTTTATTCGATTTTCGTTAGGAAGTGATAATTAATATGCGAAGCAATGAATATACAAATATACATTTTTGCGCGCAAAAAGTGGCCATTCAGGATGACGTTGACTGGTGTTTGGATTTTATTGCAGAACATTATCGCTGTGAAATGAATCATGTCACTCCGGATTCGGTTGGTGAAAAGGCAGAAGGTGTGTACGAAAAGGCACGCCAGCGTGGATTGGTGGCTCAGTCTCATAATGCAGTACTGGATGAATTGCCTTTACTTCAGTCGCCGACATTGGTTCGGCAGATTGATGGTCGCTTCATCGTGATGGTTGCTCGCGGTAAACAGGGTGCGATGTTCGTTACATCGTCAGGTTCGGAGGCGGAGCATATTAAATGGGACGATTTGGCGAAGATATTTTCCGGTGTCGTCGTAAAGGTTTCGCCTATGGGCTATACGCGTCCGCCTAAAAAAGTAAGGGTCCCATTGAGCAGGCTAACCGGGAATCTAGGTGATTTGACAGGGGCCACAATCCGTATTGGAGTGTTGGCGGTAGGGATTGAACTATGCTTGATTGTGTCTCCTCTGTTCATGAAGTTAGTTCTTGATCGAGTACTGCCGGCCGTAGATGGGCCACTTTTGGCCACCTCTGCTATATTTTTTTTTATACTGGTTGCGTTGCAGATGTTGTTACACGATGTTCGCAGCCAAGCGTTGATAAAGTTTAGCCAGCGCATAAACTTGCGCTGGCTGAGCAACCTCTTTACGCACCTTGTCCGTTTACCGATCAGTTTTTTTGAGCAACGCTCAGTAGGAGATGTCGCCTCCAAGTTTTGGTCAGTTGCGCACATACAGCGTACCCTGGCGGTCGGTTTTATCGAAGGTGCTCTTGACGGTTTGATGGCATTGGTTACTGCACTGGTCCTGGTCGTTATTGTTCCTCAGTTAGCAGGATTGCCTGCGGCAGCCCTACTGTTCTACATCATCCTGCGTTGGCGCTGTTTAAAACGGCAGAGAAAGGCGGAGCATGAACGTTCCCAATATTCAGTCGTCCAGCAGTCTCACATTTGGGAAACTATTTCGGGTATCCAGTCTGTTAAGCTATTCCAGAGAGAGAACAACCGGCTGGAGGGCTGGTTGGCGCACGTTTCTCAACTGTTTGATGGAGATAGAAGTTACCAAGAGGTTGAGGCAAGTTTGAGAACGAATTTTACAGCGCTGATGGCTATCGAGCGGGTAATAGTTATAGCGCTAGGTGCCTGGATGACGATGCAGCAAACGATCACTATTGCTCAACTAATAGTGTTTCTAGCCTATAACGAGCTTTTTCTTAATCGCTCCTTCACGTTAACTAATAAGTTGGCCGAGATAGCCTTGCTTGATGGACATCGTGACAAGGTGGCGGACATCGCTTTACACGAGCCCGAGGCGTCGGTCGCGAAAGAGGATAGCTTTGATATTCAGGGCGGCTCTGCAAGTATTGAATTTCGTAATGTTTATTTCAGTCATCCTGGCAGCAGAACCCACGTGTTAGAAGATTTTTCGTTGAAAATCCACCCCGGGGAGTGTGTTGCATTTACGGGGCCGTCGGGTTGTGGAAAGACAACGTTGCTACGCCTTATGCTAGGGCTGGCAGTGCCGCAAAGAGGGCAGATCTTGATCGCAGGGTGTGACTTACATAAGCTGAGTCCAGCAGACTATAGGTCAAATTTGGCGACAGTGATGCAGGAAGATCGTCTGTTCACAGGAAGTATTCTCGAAAATATTACTTTCTTCGAAAAGTACTATGATATGGAGTACGTCATCGAGGTGGCTCGTGCCGTAGATATTTACGATGACGTTGTAAAGCTTTCTGAAGGTTTGCAGACAAAGATAAAGGACAGTGGCTCGATTTTGTCGTCGGGTCAACGACAGAGGATTTTGCTTGCTCGTGCACTTTATAGACGTCCTAAATTTCTATTTCTCGACGAGGCGACAAGTCACCTGGATCCGACGCGAGAACGTCATTTTACTGAGCGACTAACAGCGCTTGATATCACTCGAATTATTGTTTCGCATCACCAACAACCACTGACGGCGGCAAATCGAGTATTTCATTACAGTGATGGGCGTTTTGTTGAGTCTGAAGGTCAACGCCGCTCATCTGTGGTTTCCAATTCAATGGCAGGGCCTAGTGAAGTATGAATGGCATGTATTTATCCCCGGATAAGCAAGGCGTCGTTCTTGCACGTGACAATCAAAGGTGCGTCGTCTGCGAAGGCACGGCAGATGAGGTGTGTTCTATACTCGATCTTCGTCTTTGGGACACATTTACATTTGATGCCCACAATTGGGTGTCTCTATGCGCCACCCATGCGGCCGCCGTAAAAAATGGATTGTTTCATCCCGCTGAATTAAGAAGTTTAGCCCGTATTGACTCGATACTCGTGCCCGCGCAGTGCTATCAAACCTTCACTTATGATCGTTGGGGAAATCAGATTCTCAGCAGTGGGGAGCGAGTCAGAGGTGAGCTCTTTCATGCTTCGGACGTCCAGGATATTTTGGCGAAAACGGGGAAGAGCGATAGCTTTGTACAATGGGCAAAATACCCTCGCACATTCCTTCTTCCTTGGGTGGATGCGGTCTCCGAGGGCGATAGAATAATGACCGACACGAAGGCGCTACACGGCAAAAGAGTCATCGTTACCGAGAAAATGGACGGCGAGAATATTACGATTTATCGCGACTATTTTCATGGTCGGAGTGTCGACGGCCCATCTCATCCTAGTCGGAATTGGTTAAGAGAGTTTTTGAATCAATTATCCATTCGTATCCCTACGGGCGTCAGGGTCTGTGGAGAGTATTTGTTTGCACGTCACGCTATAGAATATCGCGATCTGGAAAGTTATTTTCTCAGTTTTTCTGCTTGGACGGCACTTGATGAGTGCTTGTCGTGGGATGATTCAGTGCAACTGTTCTCGCGACTGGGAGTCTCTACTGTCCCTGTGCTATATGATGGGGTGTTTGAGCAACAGGCAATACACGAGGCCTGGCGTGAGCAGTGCTCACCGCAGAGTGAGGGTTATATAGTTAGGAGCGCGGACGCTATTAGGCCTGATCGCTTCCGGCATCTGTGTGGAAAATTTATCCGGAGTGATTATACGCAAGCCGATGCTATTCAACTCAATCGGCGTGAAGGGCGCCCCGTTGTCCCTAATGGTTTGCTTTCACCGACTTTGCTTGATCCTTCTTGACTGTTTAGGCTTGAATCAAGAATTCATTACATTTAATTGGTGGCGTATCTATCATGAGTTTCTATATTGCGGTTGATGCAGGATTTACCAATACCAGAGTTGCGGTAGTAAAAAGTGGGGAGGTTATAGCTTACGCCACCTCGGCGACGCCGGGGCGTTGCGACAAAGGCGTAGATGGATCAAACGCCGATGCGTTACAGGAAAGATGGCTGTGTCATCTTGTTGCGCAAGTAAAAAGCCAGTTAAGTTCGGAAGGTGCGTGCCTGGGTATTGGAATAAGTTTTGCGGGTGTCGTCTCGCAAGATGGGAGTATTTCCAAGGATAGTGCGATTTGGGGCAGTGCTAGCGAGGGAATCGAACTCGCAGATTTGGAGCGGCGCTTAGGGTTCCCCGTGCGTGTCGCAAACGACGTTTCTGCTGCCTGTTATAGATATGCGTTTGATTTCCAATACATGAAGGACGAAAGAATTTCGTTGATCAATATTGGGAGCGGTATAGGTGCAAAAACATACTTGCGAAGCCTTGACGCAATTTTGTTGGACTCAAAAGGGCGAACTGGGGAAATCGGATTGGCGATTGTAGATCCCGGAGAGCACGCGTTGGCCAGCCAGACAGGGAAATTTAAAGGCGCGTTGAATAACTACTCATCGGGCACTGGATTCGCAAGGTTTCTTGGCGTTCTTGCCCAGCAATGCCCGGATCTCTATGAATCCTCCTTGCTCAAGCGGGCGCTAAAAATGTCCTCGATTTCCATCGATGAAAAGTCGGGCGCTGCGTTAAATAGGATAAACAAGATTGCGATCAAGTGCCTTAATGATGGGGATATTTTTGTCTCGGACGCGCTTGACCGTTCGGTCGGCTGGTTGTCGATAGCATTGCAGCACGTCATTTTACTCGATTCGCCAGATCGAATCATTCTTTGTGGCGGGTTCGTTTCCTCAATCGGTCCATCGTATAGAGATCGCCTGGTAGCTAAGTTGGTGCCGCATCTTAATTATCTTTACAGTGAAGAAGAGATTATGGGGATGGTCCGTCTTGGTAATAACGATGATCTGGACAACCTCCTTGGTATTGCAGAGTTCTGCAAGAAATCACTTTCTCAGATCGGCGAATAATGGGTTGTCTGAAAAGGTAAATTTTTTCTTCAGGGGTGTTGTTTTCAGCGAGTGGCGGAGTACGACGATGAGGGGTTCTGACGTTGAAGTGCCCGCTGCTGGCGTCATGGAAAACTTCCTTTCAAAGATTCGGAGGTATGTGGGGGCTTCGGCGCTTGAGGCGCAAGTGCAGGTGTCACCTCATTTTTTGCCAGAGGGCGCCGTGTCTTTTGCTGTCTCGCTGAAGGACCTGGATTCTATGGCGGCGTTGGTGACTGATGACCTGCTACCGGATGAAGTTCATCGTAGTGTTTATCAGCGGCGTATTGCCTTCATTGGCGGGAGATTATGTGCTGAGTTAGCAATGGAGAGTATTAATGTTTCCACTGAGGGAGGGGTGTTCCGCTGCTTTGATGGCGTGCCGAAATGGCCTCCTGGTATCGTCGGATCTATTACCCACACCGAGCATATGGCTTACGCCACGATCGTTAACTCTTCTCATATTGGATCGTTAGGCATTGAAAGCGAACCGGTCGCGAGTGACGACGCGACGCGTAGTATTCTATCGTTTTGCTGCACGGATTTGGAGCGGGAGGTGTGGTTCGGTTCTGGTTTGGATAGCAGAATGCCACGCTTTTGTTTTCGGCTAAAGAAGCCTTTTACAAGGCGATTTATCCCCGTGTGATTCAACCCTTGGAGTTTACTGACGTGCAGGTTGAAGGTGTTTTTTGGGGGCGGGGAGAGTTGCTGCTATGTCCTGTATCTGAACGCCCGCTGCTCAAGCAGTTTTCTGGCACCTCCATCAAGTTTGTAGAGCATCACGGATGCGTTCCATACCACAGCATCGGAATTATTTCGTTGTTTTTAAAAAAGCTCGTGCTTAAGGCCGGATAACGCTGTTAACCCTCTCCATGCGTCATGACGCAGCGCCAAGTCCTTCTGCCAGTTTGAAGTCCTGGTGGGCTAAACAGGTGAGAAGAGCCCATTGGTCAATAGAGGAGCGCACGCTCCTTAACTATCCGCTTTAGTCCGCATTTCGCGTGATGGCGCGGTCGATAATCGAACGGTGAGTCAGCCGATGTTGAAGAAAGCCTTTTATCTATCGTGGATGCTGGCGCTACCGGTGCACCTCATGGCACAGCCCGGGCCAGTCAGGGAGCCGGATAGCTACGTCGATATTTGGACGCTGTACCAGCAGAACATAGTGTCCAATCCCAGAATCATTGGCGCCGAAGCGCAGGTTCGCAGTGCCCAGGGACAGGAGCGTGCCTCATTCGGGCAGCTGCTGCCGCAAGTCAGCGCCAGCAGCTCGTTTAACCGAGTAGGCCGCGAGCAGGGGACATACAAAGAGCTTGTCAACGGCGAGACATATGGCCTTCGCCTGAGTCAGTACCTTTACAATCCAGCGGCCTGGCGAGGCTTTAAGAAATACACAGAGATGACTGCGCAGTACCGTTCCCAATACGAGGATGCCAAGGTCGAATCTACCGTAGATCTAGTGCAGCGCTATTTTACCGTTCTGGCGGCCGAAGATGAATTGGAGTTGACCACAGCAGAGCGCAAAGCGACCCAGCGCAACTTGGATCGATTGCAGGCGATGTTCAAGCTTCGGCTGGCTACGGTGACGGATGTCTTGCAGATCTCCGCCAAGGTGGACAGCCTTAAGACAGCCGAGATCGAGGCTCGTAATCAGATTGAGGTCAGCCGCGAGGCACTGGCCGAACTGATCGGTCGCGAGGTCTATCAACCGCTCAAGCGGATTGATCAGGGCGTACACTTTGACATGCCTCCAGGCACCGAGGAATATTGGCTGGCCCAGGCGGTGAGTAGCAACCCGGCTCTACAGGCGAAGCAGAAGGCGGTCGATTCGGCCAATTACGCCATCGGTGAGGCGAAGGCCGGAAATTTGCCTACCTTAAGCATGGGTCTCGGCGCTCAGCGTAGCGACTTTGCCTACGAGAACGTGCCGTCGCCGCGCACGGACACTTATTCGGCTAGCGTCTCGATCCAGATTCCGATCTACAGCGGCGGCTCCACCAGCGCTCGGGTACAGGGCCTTTACGGGGCGCGAGACGCGGCTGAGCAAGATTATGAGTCCATTCGCCGACAGGTCATCAAGGAAACCCGCACTGCCTACATGAAAAGTGCCTCAGATCTGAGCAGGATTGCCTCGTCACGGCACGCGCTGGACTCGGCAACTAAGTCGCGGCAGGCCAGTGAGCGCTCGATGTCCCTGGGTATCGCGACTGCCGTAGAGGTACTCAATGCCGTGCAGCAGGAGTACTCCGCGCGGCGCGACTACCTAAAGGCACAGTATGACTTCATCTTTAATCAGCTGGTCCTGCTGCGCTGGCGTGGAGGGCTGACTGACATCGATATACAGAAGATCAATGCTTGGCTGAGTGTGCCTGTCCTAGGCGCGCAGAACGATATGTCGCCAATGAAGGCTAGGGGATGAGTGCGCAGCTACAAACGATTTCGGCGCCAGGAAACCCTAATGACGATTCACCAGGCGCGACACACCTATGATCCCAACCGACCTTTTTTCCCGTGGCTGCTGACTCTCTCGCGGCGCCGCATTGCTAACGGTGTGAGGTGTCGCTCACGCACCAAGCGACGCGAAATGGTGATCGATGCGTTTGATGTAACTTTTATCGACAACCCGGCGAATATCGAGTGCGAGTCTTCGGTGGATAGCGAGCGCTTATGTTCAGTCATCGGAGCAACACGTTGAAAACAAAACAGGCGGAGCACCCCGCAGTTGCTGTGACTTCATACTGCCGATAAGGCTGAGTCATGAATGACCCTCGTATCCACATCACTTCTGAGAACCTTGTTCAGAGCGAGGCCGTGCCAGTGCTTGATGAACCGATGGAAGCTCATGCTTTCGTATCCCGAATTCCCGAACTGTTGGTGGCTGAGATGAACGCTTAGCTAAACCGAGTGCTGCTTTTGGATACGCCTCAGGCCTTCCGCATCATTTTCGCCTGTCGGCCAAGTTGATGTTGATCTCAATACGCAACTCTCAGCGCAAGGCATTAGTCAGGGCCGCGCGGGTCGGGATGAATCAGTTGTTAAGCTGGTTCGTCTCATGACAAGACCGGGTTCAGTTGATGATGTTGTTTTGATATTGTGTTCGCTTGCCGATTCCGAGGTATCAAATGCACAAGCTTGTCGCTGAATATTTACGTCCATGGAAAGACAAGCTACCAACCCTTTACGATTGGGATTTTGACCAGGATCGCGCAACAAAAGACTTCGGATTGAGCTTTGGGGATACCACATCGTTCGGTAGAACGTTGGAGCTGAAGTCAGGTTTGCGTCAGCTGGTGAGGGAAACCGACTGCCCGATCGAGCACGCGAGAGTAGCGATCTATTTCGTAAAAGTTTGGGGGGGGATTACCCGCTTCTCAAAAGTCGAGGAGACACTTTGTCTTTTTGCACACATGAAGGGCAGCACAGCTCCGCCGGTGGCCTACAATCTCCCATTCAAGATGATCAGTAGCTGGTCGAAATGGGCGTCTATAGTCTGTCCTGAGTGGGCATGTATATATGATGTTAGGGTTGCCTACTCGCTAAATGCTATTAATTATCTAGCCGGGGCTAAGCACCCAATTTTTCCGATGCCAGAAGGGCGCAACTCACGCCTCAAGATGTTGGACGTTTCAACGCTGCTTTTGAGCGAAAGGTTGGGGCATACGCAACCACACGTTGATGGTGCGAGTGAGCCCAAGACGATCCGAAAAAATCACTTTATTCCTGAGCACAGTACTTACGCTACCTATGTGTCGTTGGTCTCCAAGGTGAGCCAGGATCTTTGGGGTGATTCCAACCGTATTCATGAAGTTGAAATGCTGCTTTTTTCGCTGGCAGATGCTGACATCTACGCTGATGTGTTTAAGCGTCTTTCCAACGTTGCGGTAAAGCAATAGAAAATTCGGTTCTCGCCGTTGTCACAAGGCACTCTAAAGTTTTATTTTGACTTGAATATCCAATGTTCCCTAGGAGCCCCCAACGTCCAAGCTCGCAGAATTCCGTCAACTCGAAAAACACCTCGCCGAGCAGCTGCAGGCCCTTGAGGTGTTGGAGCCGAAGTCGAATTGACCCAGTTGCCGATATGTGGCTGCCCCATTCGTCTCCTCGCAAAAACATTGCCTTTGCTGAATTTTGGCAGATTGGAGGTGGGTCAGACTTGCGTCAACACGTGGGGCAATTTGGCGTTGGCGCCAACAGGCTAGTGAACCTCATCTCTCAATTCTGATGCTTGCCGAAGTCCCCCGTTCAAGTTATTACTCCCAGCTCCTCAGTTACCGTCCGCCTGATGTAGGACTGATTCGGTTGCGCGATCGGATAAGCGAGGTGTTCTCACAAAATCGTATTGCTGCCGGCAGCTGCAGCGAAGTTACTCACGACTAAAAGTCCATTCCTTGTGACGCATCCGACGAAAATTACACGAACGCTATCCTGACACGACAAAAAGTCCAGGCTTTGTGTCTTAAGACAGTTCTTATAGCTAAAAAATGGGCAAATAGTCCAAGAATGATGTCGGTGCGGGCATCTGTATTATTCATTACGTTCAACGTATTATTAATTGAGTTTCGATTTTATAATGTCGTATAACATTCTATTATCAGACCTAATATACCGGGAGATAGTCCATGGCAGTAGGGGTGCCAGAAAACGAGGTATTTGCTGCCGCGGACGCGGTGTTGGCTCGCGGCGAACGGCCAACGGTCGAACGCGTGCGCCTGGAACTCGGGCGCGGCAGCCCGGCGCGGGTTGGCGGCCTGCTCGATCAATGGTGGGCGCGCCTGGCCGAACGGCTGAACGGTGAGACACGTCTGCCAGCGTTGCCAGCCGAAGTGGCGCAGGCCTTTGTTGCCATCTGGCAGCAGGCGATTCATCTGGCGCAAGGCGTCGCCGAGCAGTCCCTGGACCAGCATCGCCAGGTGCTGGCCGCCGAGCGCGAGCGCGTGGCCGTGATTGAAGGCCAGGCGCGCCAGGATGCGGCGCAGTTTCGGCAGCAGACGGCAGAGGCTCTGGCTGGGCGGCAGACAGCAGAAACTCGGTTGGCTGATTTGGACCAACTGCTGGCCCAGCGCCGGGCGCAGATCGAGGACCTGCAGCAACAACGTGGCGCCTTGCAACTGGACCGCGACGCCTTGCAACAGCAGTTGCAGGCTCTGCAAGCCGAGCTGCACGACACCCAGCACCAGGCCGAGCACGCACGGCTGGAGCAGGATGCCTACGTGCGGGGCGTCGAGGACCGTGGCTACCGCGAAATTGATCGGGCACGCGAGGAGAGCAAGACACATCAGGTTGAACGCCGAGAGCTACAGCGCCAGCTCGACCAACTGCAGCAACGATTGGAGCAAGACCGTCATGCCTTGAGCGAGACGCAGCGACAGGCAGCCGCTCAGCAAGCGCGGGCCGAAGTGGCAGCGGAGCAGGGCGAGCAACAGCTGCAAGCGCTTGAAGGCCGCCTGCATGCCACGCAGCAAGCGCTTGACGCAGTGCGGCATACGGCCGTGGCCCAACAGGCGCGTGCTGACACGCTGGAGCAGCAACTGGCCCAGCAGCAGGCGCCGAACCCGCGCAAGCCCAGAATCAAGAAAGGGTGAAGTGTTGGGGCGCGAATTCTTCGCCTTGCCAGCCGCCGTCCCTTAGACTGTGCAGCCCTAATCGGACGTCTGTTGGGCAGTATGCTGAAACTGAAGATGTATCCGGCAAATAAAGGTGATGCGTTTCTGGTCAATGCCAATGGCAATCACTTGCTGATTGATGGCGGGTATGCCAGTACCTACACCGACTACATCGCTCAGGATCTGGCGGAATTGTCACGACAGGGCGGGCGTCTCAGCCTGGTGGTATGCACCCATATCGACGCCGATCACATCGGTGGGCTGCTGACCTTCTTTTCGACCAATGGCGGTCCCGGCAACCGAGGCATCGACGTCGACGAGGTCTGGCATAACAGTCTGCGCTCCTTACCGTGCCCTGCCACCGGGCCAAGCCTGACTGAAGATGCCACGGTGCTTGAAGCCATAAAGCGACGAGGTTTCCCCATACCTCCCGAGCAGGCGGCCGATCCGATCAGTGCGCGCCAGGGCAGCTCGCTAGCCAATCTCCTCAGAAGCCAGGGTTATCACTGGAATTTCGGTGACGGATCTCGCTGCATAGACCGCCGCTGCGCGACACTCGACCTGCCGCATACAGTACAGCTTGCCGTGCTGGGCCCTAGTGTCGCGCGGCTGGAAAGTCTTCGCACCTTCTGGCTCAAAGACATGCAGAAGTTCGGCTATCGAGGTGCAGCGCAAAGCAGCGATCTGGTGGACGATGCCTATGAGATGTGGTGTGCCCATGCTGCTCAACAACCAGTTTCTGCGGGCATTCAACCGATTGCTGCAAATCAGGAGCTGTCGTTGGCGCAGGTGTACAAAGCCGACACGTGGATTGCCAATGGCAGTTCCATTGCACTGTTGTTGACGGCGGGGCGGTCAACCGTGCTGTTGTTAGGTGATGCCTGGGCCGAAGACATGGTCGAAGAACTGAAATGCCGGCAGCCAGAGTCGGGGCCCTTGTTGTTTGACGCCATCAAGATCGCTCACCATGGGAGTTATCACAACACCAGTGTGGAGCTGTTGGCTTTGGTGGACGCCCCATGCTTTCTGATTTCCACCAATGGCAAGGGAAGGCATGGTCATCCGCATTTCGAAGTACTGAAAGAAATCGTCGACCGGCCAGCGTCTTTCGAACGCACGCTGTATTTCAACTATGAAACCGCAGCCTCACGACGGTTGCGCAACTACTCATCGAAATCCGGAGCGCGTTTTAGCGTTCACGTGGTTGAAGGCGAATGGATTGACCTTGGAGAAGCCCAGCTGTGATGGATGAAGCTGTCAAACAAGCCACCTGCATGATTATCGGTAGCGAGGATGTAGGGACCGGTTGGCTGATTACACCCTCGCTCGTGCTAACGGCGCTGCATTGCGTGAAAGCCACTGCGGCGGCAGGCGGCCCCCTCACAGCCCGCTTCGGGACTGGTACTGCTGCGACTCAGTATGCTGTGGTGGTTGAAGCGCTGGACGACGATCTCGATGTATGCCTGCTGCGCCTGCCTGCGCCCTTGGACATTGAGCCGATTCCACTGGACGGCAGCCTGCCCCGGGTGGGTGCAAAGTGGTACGCGTTCGGCTATCCGACGACCAAGGTTGATATTGGTCATGCCCTCAACGGTGAAGTCCAGCAGATATTGAGCGAACGGGTGCACGGAGTGGACCTCGACCTGTCGGTCGCTCCAGGATCCCACCTCTCCGATTATCAAGGCCTGTCAGGCGCGGCGCTCATGACCGGCCGCGTTTGTCGCGGCATGCTGCGGCTGAATGTCGACACGGCGCTCGCTGCGCTGAGCATCGACCAGTTGCGTCCATTCCTTGAGGCCCACGGCGTGCTGCCTGAACTCCTTGTCGACGCCGAGCAGAGCGCGCCGCATGGCGCTCGCCCGGAGTTTGACGAGCTTTTTGAAAGCCGCCTGGCGAGCCTGAACGGCGGTTACCTCTGGGTGGAGGGCGCGCACGGTATTGGCAAGTCGACCTACTGCAGGCAGTTTGCACCGCGCACCCAGCCACTCGAAGTGCTCGGGGTGTACGCGCTTTCGGAGCGAGGTCGAGGAATAACGCCCGCGCACCAGGCTCAGCCGGAAGTATTCTTTGACTGGATCAACTCGTTATTGTCGCTGCAAGTGAGCGGGAAGCCGGCCAGGTTGCGGGAGCTGTCCTACCCTGATCTGATCCAGCAGACCCATGAAGTGCTCAACGCGCTGGCCCATCGGCACGCCGCTGCCGACAAGGTCGGGGTGCTGTTTATCGACGGCCTGAACGAAGCTGTCGGGGTGAGCACGGATAGTCTGCAGCGTTTTGTCGGCTTACTTCCCTCGGTTTTGCCTCGCGGGCTCGTGATCGTCATTACCGGGGTTGGCTTGGAAGCGCATGCCAGCAGCATCGGCCCCCTGCTGCAGAGCGCGGGGCGCTTGACCCTGCCGGCCCTTGATCACGACAGTCAGCACGCGTTGTGCATCGAGTTGCTCGACCCGGGCGTAGCGACGTCGACGCTGGTGGCCCTGCTGTGTGAGCGGGCCGTGGGCCACCCGCTGTACCTCCATTACCTGGCGGATCTGGTGAACGGTGGCGCTAGCGAAGCCGATATTGCTCGATTGCCCGCCTTCAGTGGCGCCATTCAGGATTATTACGAGACGCTCTGGGGACAACTCCTGCCGGACCCCGACGCGGTCAATCTGCTGGGGATCATTGCCCGGCTCCGTTGGGGGATTTCCACAGCAGACCTGACCGTCATGCTGCTGCCCGCCGAGAGTGCCGTCTACATCGCCACACTGGCCCGGATCCAGCACTTGCTTTCTCGAACGGGTAACACCGAGATCTATCATCCATCCTTTTCGGAGTTTGTGGCGCACAAGACCTCAGCCATGAACCAGCGCCTGCAGGAGCGGCTGGCGACTTTCTGCGTCACTGCGGAGAGTGGCGACTACGGACAGCTGAACAGGGTCTATCACGGCCTGCTGGGTGGAAAGCAGGCGCAACTGCTGGCCATCGGAGAATGTCAGCAAACATGGGTGGACGCCGCCGTTGTGCTGGGCTCAGAGCCCGATGTACTCCTTGGCGACATCGATCATGCGCTCGCCGCCGCGACGCGTATCGGTATGGCCACCGACATGGTCCGTTTGCTGCTGCTGTCACAACGATTGACCTTTCGCTACGACACCCTGTTTACCCAGTCAGCCGAGCGGGTGGCGCTGGCTCTGCTGGCGCTCGACAAAACCGATGAAGCACTGCGCCATGTCATTCGCAATGGTCGCGTGATTGTGAGCGCGCACGAAGCGTTTACAGTCGTCCATGCGCTGACGCGCAAGGGCCGCCAGCGCGAAGCGCAAATCCTGCTGGATAAGGTTCAGCTGTCGCTGAATGCGGTATTTGAACAGTGGCAATCCGAGGGTAGCATCGAGACTGATCGGCTCATCGAGACGATCCAACTGCGCTTGCACGGCTTTGCTTTAGCCGTAGCAGCGGGTGGACAGCCGCCAGTGAAGCGCTTCCTTAACGCGATCGTGCATCAATTCGTGCGCGCCCCGCATAGTCCGTTTTCCGTCGAAGAGCAAAATGAAGTTCTGTTACAGCTCACAGGTAACCTGAGCGGCGCGCTGCTTTGTCTGCGCGGACAGTTTACGTCGCTCCTGCAGCTCAAACTCCCTAACACCGATCCCGAGCAGATCCTGCACTCGCTGCTCCACACGCTGGTCTTCGCCGAAATGAACTCCCGCCTGTATGGTGTTCGCCTGGCCCGGGAGAGTATCAACTTGCTGTTGGAGGATTTGGAAGCGGTCAGCCAGACACTACAGCAACCCCAGGATCTGCGCGTCGTCGTTGTCGATACGCTGATTGAGGCGGGGGCCACTCGGCCGCTGGTACGAAGGTGCACAGTGGGCATTGCCGACACCCCGCAACCGCTGGCCTTGTATAAAACCAACCGTGCCGACCCCGATCGGGAGGGTTTCCACGAGTCGTATCGGCAGCTGCGTGCCCGGTATTTCCTCGATGACACCCAGCTACAGCCGGTGGTCCACCCGGTCCAGCCGCATGACTGGGAAGGCCCATTGCGCTCGATTGCTGCGGCCATCGCCTGGGCTGATGGTACCGCGCGCAGGGCCACGGCCGAGGCGGATCACGCCACTGTTGATCAGGTATGGTCCTGCGTAACTGATGTGATTTTACCGGCTTGGGCCATCCCCCTCGCTTCTCGGATCCTGTGGCAAGGCGCCTACAGCATTCCGGAGACCATCATCCCTGTTCTGTACGAGCGTTTAGCAAAACTGATACTGGACTGCTTTCCCCAGCGGTCAGGTGTGTTCATTCAGGTGCTTGAAGCGGCGTTTGATCACCAGTTCGGCCTCTACAACGAAGGTTTCCGCCAGGCGCTCGCGGGTGTCGCGGAGCAGTTCGTCAGCGCCGAGTTAACGGTGGACACGGCGGACGCGCTCTTCAACCTGATCATCCGCTGGCGAGACTACGTCGCGGCAAATGTCGGGAACCGATACGAGCTGATACCCGAGCTATTGCGCATTGTCCCCCTGCTGACGCGATTGGACGCGACCGAACAGGCCTTCCAAACGTATCAGTTGGCACTGCGTTTTTCGATGGGCCCAAGCTGGTACAAGGAGGATCAGTTGTCCCTGATGTCCAGTACGCTTGAATCCCTCCCGATCGAGCTGAAGGTGCCCCCGACAGCGCAGGCACAAATTGCGGCTTACCTGGAACGAGCCAGCGGGGATATGACGTTTCAGCGGTATGTTCGGGCAGACAAGGGCAGCTTCATCTCTCAACTCTGCCGGCGTTCGTTGTACGCTGGTGCCGTTCAGTATTTCAAGCATCAGTCTTGCGGGTCGCTGGCGCAACTATTGGCACAAGCGGCGGCCGGTGATCTGGACAGGGTATCACCGCTGGTTGGCATGCGATTCCCGGGCGGCGCGCTGGAGGAGCAGGCGGCCATGCTCGCCTTGCTTCGCCAGGTGCCGAGCAAGGCGGACTGGCGGCTGCGCTGGGCGCTGCTTGAGGTGTACCTGCATGGTGATGAGCGACACCTGGGCGACTGGGGACGAGAGTACGCGCTCATTATCACTGCACTGGAAGTTGAGCCAGACGATGTGGCCTGGGCGACACGGCGAATCCGGGTCCTGGTTCAAGGCATGCGCGCTGAACGGGCGTGGATGCTGTTGAGGGAGTCGGTCCTCCCCTTGTCCGCCGCTATCAACGCTGACCTTGCCCGCTTGCTGGAAGAGACCGAGGCGCGCGTAGGGCAGGAGCGCCTTGCGCAACTCGCCTCCATGTTTGGTTTTGAGTCTGAGCAACCTCGGGCGGCAGAAAAAGCGACGGGTAGCCCTGAGATACAGCCAGATCAGGTTGATTCCCTTGCGGACGAGCTCTACCGCCCAGGTCTGTTCGGCAAAGTGTCGGTTGAAGAGCAGGCCCGCAAAGATCTAGCGGCGGCGCGCTCGCTCCTGCGCCGAGGTAATTCGAACGCGGCAGTCAACGCCTGTATCGAAGTCCTGCGCAACCTCCAAGCGGGAGGATGGTCCATCTGGTCGAACAACCATACCGGTACCGCGGCGGAGCGGCTGATCATCGCCGAGGTACAAGACGGCAACGAGTTGGCCCGTCTTTATGGCCCGCTGTTGCTCGAGGAGCGCCACGTGCAGCGATGGCGCATCGCATCGCACCTCATTGACGTCGTGGCCAACAAGGTAGCGGCGCCACAACAGGTTGCCTTGCTTGACATCGCCATTGAGCATGTCGGACAAATGGTGGGAGAGGCGTCGACTGAAGCGTTCGACTACCTTGACCGCTGCGAGATCGAGGCCAACGAAGCGCTTTTTGAACTGTTGCTCTGGACCCTTGATCATCCGGTCTGGGAACGCCGCGACAGCGGCGCGGCCATGCTGCTCTGGCTGTCCTCAAGGGATGACACCTGGTTTGCCCAAGTGGTGAAACTTGCCTTTTCAATGGATCCGCGCAACCGGGCGGACATCGCTGCTGCCGTTCTCGACGTGCTGTCCTGCCGCAATCCGGCGGTGTTGTGGCAACGCTTAGCACCACACCTCATCATCGCTGAGGTTGTAGCAGAATGTCGTCACGTAGCACGGTTTGCCACGCTTCTGCGTATCGCCCAGCGGGCGAGTGAGCAGGGCTGCGCGACTGCAGCTAGCGTGGCGTCGGCGATGCGCGCAAGTTGCGCTGACGGCCCTGTTCCAGCGTCTGCCCAGTCGCCTGCAGTACCTGAGTTCTTTCCACAGGAGCTCCACGAACTCTGGCATACACTGGCAGAGCTCGGTGCCCTCACGGAAGCGTCGCTGACGCAGCTTGGCACGGTGCTAGCCGATACCTGTCGACCGCTCTCTATTGATATGGCACAGCAGCTGGAAATGAAAACTGCGCAGAGTTTTCGAGAGCCGGACCATCTCTCCACGGATCGTTGGGCTGGTAAACTGCGCTATGCCTTGAACGCGGCATTGTTTCGCCCCATGCCTGTGGACAGGCTGCTCTCCATCGAAGCGGCGCTGCGCACCTACAATCCGAGCACCATTGCCGCGCCCAAGGACGGTAACCGATTGCTCTCTGGCCTCGTGACCGCACTGGAAAATGGTGACGAGCAGGACTATCGACCCGCTTGCGACGATTTGGTGTTTCTGGATCTCCAGTGCTTCGTGGAGTTGGAAGGGGAAACCGCGTTCATTGAACTTGTCCCGCATCTGGTTTCTCCTGATCCCAGACAAACGCCGTATCGCTCAGGCTATGGATTTAAATCAACGGAGCTGCCACCCGATACCCCTGATCAGCAAATGGCGATCAGTGTCAGGGCTCAGCCAGTTGTCGCGTACTTTGCCTCGCTCAGTCCGGCGGTGCCTACTCACAGTTTCACCCAACTGATCGGGGCCAGCCCCTCTGCAACCATCAGGTACCATTGGCGCGATGGCAGCAGCGTTACGGGCACCGGCTGCAGTCGTCGATACGAGGCCGCACTGCTCGCCGTACAGCGGGGAGCACTCGCGCTTCCTCCAGGCTGGAACATCGTCTGGGCGCTGCGAGTCAACGGGAATGTGCGGGCAATTCTGCACGATGTTTAGAGGGCGATGACATGCTGACATCTTATGCGACACCGCTGACGCGGGCGGATTTTGAAGCGCGTGTGGGCTACTCGGCGGAACAGTGCCGCATGGGACTTATACACTTTGCCAAAGGGCTACGAGGCACTGAAAGCCTTACCCAAGTGCGGTGTTTGCCCAACGGCAGAATCGATTTGCTGAGCATCGACGAAGCAGCCCGCTTGCACGCGAACATGATGTATCAGATGCGGAATTTCACACCCTCGGTTGCCGAGGAAGGCATCGAATAACGCATTGCCGGCCCGGCCTCGAGCCAGGGCATTTCGTCCATTTTATGCAGGATCGAATGTGCTCGCGGCCGTCTCGGCCAAGCCAGGACAAACGCCCGGATGCTCGCTCAACGGCTTTGGCCGCTGCAACATATTTGTGCGGCTTTTGACATTTTGTCGTTCGGACATTCTGACCGTTGTCGGCCTGCTGTCTGCACACCTTTGGGCACGGCAGCGATTCATTTGATCTACGCCGCCCCCTGCGTGGTGTGGGGTTGTAGCCGCGTAGTTTCGCTTCAGCATCACCTCGGTGTTAATGCTCAATGCTTGAACTCAACATGGCTGAGTGGAGCTGGATCGCCGTTTCGCGCCTGGGATCGCCCGGATCGCAGGTTTGCAGCAGCTCCTCGAGCAGGCCAATGTTAAAAA
>Ga0310814_10009_pt1 | contig 39312 bp, 43 predicted proteins | sample Persta1Coculture_FD_201299 | JGI IMG/M metagenome (GOLD analysis project Ga0310814, IMG submission 201299) | Contaminated culture microbial communities from Brunswick, Lower Saxony, Germany - Peredibacter starrii DSM 17039 Co-culture | ecosystem: Engineered > Lab culture > Culture media > Bacteria... | reverse complement strand
GTCGCCGGTGGTGACGATGATCTCGTGGGGGATCAGGTCGCATTGCTGGGCCAGCATGTGGGTCAGCAACGCCAGCGCGGCGGTGTTGTACGGCAGGCCGAGCAATTTCACCCCCCACCTTTACTGCACATTACGCTGACTTGTAATGCCTTCCAAGCAACTTGGTATATGTGCATTATAGCTTTTGCACATTACCTGCGCAACCCCTAATGCTGGATAAACCACCAGTTTTTTTAAGTCCCGCCCGCAGTTCCCTTTCTCCTGAAGCCCCCGAAATACGGGGCCTGCAGCCAAGAAGTTGACTCACCCTGGCAATGTGCTATCCATAATGTCGGGGGAATCTATCTCCCCAGACTAAGCTCCAGCGCTTCCGCAGACGCTAAGGCGCAATAAAGCAGGGAGAGTCGATGCGCCTAGATCAGATGCCATACCACTCAATGCCCACCCTGGCCGTCCTTCCGTTCCGGCAATTCAGCATCGGATGGACATGGCAGTTGCGGGCACTCAAGCTCTTCCCCGAGTCTCAGCTGTCCTGGAAGCGCTACTCCTACGATAACGGCAGTGGCCATGCGAGGGCGGCTGTTTTCACCTCCTACGAGGAGGCCATAGAAGCTGCGGACGAATTCAACAGCCGAACCAGTGAACTGGTAGCTCAGGCGGTACCGGATCCTGTGCTTCAGAGCTCGACCGCCCTAAAAGTCGAGAAGGCCCTGACAGCAGCGCGTCGCATCCACGCAGAAGAAGAGCTCATGGAGCGCGAAGCAATCAAGCGAAACGCCCATTTGCCCCGTCCCAACATGCAGGAGCTGGAACTGCACAATACGATGGAAAGCTTGCGACAACCCCTCTACCAGGAGCTTGAGCGCGCTCCTTACCTGGAGATAGTTGCCATCCCGAGATTCAACATGTGCCTTCGTCGTACCGAAGACCAGACGTGGGAACAGATCGGAGCCTTGTCTCCCAAACGCTCGCAGATTTGCCTGCGAGAGGTGACAGCCAAAGGATTCGGTCTTTCGGGAGCAGATCACTGGGGGAGAACGAAAGCACAGATTCGGGCACTGCTTCTTCCCAGGGCCAATCAGCTGCTGCAGTTAGCGAGCGTCAAGCAAATGCTTGCCGAGGCGAGGATGCGCGGCCAGAGAGTAGTGGTCTGCGGTGGCTTCGTGTTCTGGTATGAGGACGACGGGGTGCCACGGTGGGTGCTGAAAAACACGGGTGGCGAGTCCAGCAGCGATGAAGGAAACACCTTGTGGTACGAGGGAACGATCTTATCCAAGAACCATGGCCGGATCGTCGTGCTTCCCTATATCAAGGAGAACGGGGAAAAGGTTCAAGGGCACACGAAGAACGCACCGCACGATGGAAAGGCGCTACCTCGCCATCGAGATCAGTACGTCACCCTACCTTTTGAGATCCTGGACGGCGACCTCATGATCGGACTATTTGGTGAGCTCCACTATGAGTAATGCACCGACTAATCGGACATCCCTTCCATGTAAGGACAGCAGATGATCACGAAGATCAAAATCCAGGGCTATCGGATCTACGGCGACTTCACGCTGCTGCCCAACAGGGATCTCAACATCCTTGTGGGCGGTAATGACGCGGGGAAGTCGACCCTGATGGAGGCAATTGGTCTCGCGCTCAACGGGCGTATCGGTGGTCGCTCCGCTCAGGAGGAGTTGAACCCCTATTGGTTCAACAAAGAGCTGGTTAATCAATTTCTAGATAATTGCGATTGGGATGAAAACCCAGCTCTACCAGAAATTCTGATTGAGCTTTTCCTCGAAAATCGGCCAGAGCTGCAATTCCTCTGTGGCGCGATCAATAGCGACAGGAAGACAAATGCCTGCCCTGGCATCTCATTCAAGGTCATTCCCAACCCTGAATATGACGAGGAACTTACCCAGTGGCGTATCAACCCCAGCGCGCTGATCCCCGTCGAGTACTACAAGATTGAATGGCGTACCTTTGGGGATGAAGTACTGACTAGGCGCCCCCGGCAGCTAGCCGTAGCGACTATCGATTCCCGTACCGTCCGCTCGACCTCGGGCGTCGACTACCACCTGCGCCAAATCCTAAGTGACCACTTGGAGCCGGGCGAGAAAGCCAAGATATCCCAGCATTACCGCGAGATCAAAGAGTCCATGACCTCTAACTCCCTGGGTGGCGTGAATGATCGCCTCAAGGATATTCGAGCGCCACTGGATAACCAGGTGATGGCCCTGGCCATGGATCAAAGCGCTCAATCCTCCTGGGAGGGGTCGGTCACACCACATGTGGATCATGTGCCTTTCGCGCTGGCAGGCCAAGGGCAGCAAGCCTCAATCAAGATTTCGCTGGCCATGCAGCGCCTGTCCGAGCACACCAGCATCGTGATGATCGAAGAGCCAGAAAACCATCTGTCGCATACGAGTTTGACCACGCTGCTGTCGCGCATCGAGGAAGCTGCAGGCGAGCGTCAGCTGTTCATCTCGACTCACAGTGCCTATGTGCTAAATCGGCTCGGCCTGAGCTCCTTGCTCCTCCTGCATCGCGGCAAGGCATCTCACATCGAGACGCTTGATCCGGACACCGTCGGCTATTTCCAAAAGCTGCCAGGCTTCGACACGTTGCGTATGGTACTGGCTCACAAGCTCGTCCTGGTGGAAGGCCCCTCGGACGAGATCTTGTTTGAGCGCTTCTTCAAAGACCTCTACGGTAAGCACCCGATGGAGCTGGGGATTGATGTGATGAGCATGCACGGACTGACATTGAAGCGCTGCCTGGAACTGTGTACTGCCATCGATCGCCCAGTTGCAGTGCTTCGAGACAACGACGGGGAAGACCCAGAAACCCTTAAGGAAACTGTCAGCGAACTGCTCGAAACAGGAAAGCGCGAACTCTTTATTGGTGCAAAGGAAGCGGGCAGGACATTGGAACCACAATTGAGGGCGTGCAACAGCGAAGAGTCTCTGCGCAATATTCTTGGGGCCACTGATAGGGCCAGCCTTGAGAAATGGATGTCGAGAGAAAAAACGGAAGCAGCACTTCTCATCGCCAAATCCAAGGAGACGGTCACACCGCCACCATATATGGCTGCGGCTGCGGCGTTCATTCATGGCTAAAAACTACCTGACCCTGGCAGTTGCGGGTGCTCGCAAGACTCAAGGCCTGGTGGAGCATTGCAAAGCATTAGCAGCCGATCGCAAAGTTCTGCTCATCACCTTCGCCCAGGCCAATCAGATCGAGTTGCGCGAGCGCGTAAGGCGGTATGCCGGAGACCGACCCGGCTTGGAAGTCTCTGGCTGGTTCAGCTTTTTGCTGCGTCATTTCGTCAAACCCTTCGTCCCATTCGCCTTCCCCGGCAAGCGCTGCAGGGGCTTCAATTTCGAAGGTGATCCAGGACGATATGCCAGCGGTGAGAATCGATTTTTCGATTCGTCGGACAGTGTGTATGCGAAGGAATTAGCACGCTTGGCCCACCAACTGATTGGCCAAAGCGGCGGGGCCTTGATTCAACGCCTCGAATGCCTTTACGACGAAATACTCATCGACGAGGTTCAGGATCTTTCAGGTTACGACTGGGACATCCTGGAGGCGCTGTTCGGCACACGCATTGAGATACGGCTCGTCGGGGACGTCCGGCAGGCAGTCTTGTCCACCAATCCTCGTGGTCAAATGAAGAAGGCCTTTGCCTACTCGAAATCCATTGCATGGTTCAAAAAACAGCAGAAAGCAGGCCGCCTGGAAATCAACTACAGCTCTGTCACATGGAGGTGCTGCCAGACAATAGCTACCTTTTCCGACACCATCTTCGAGGCAATCTGGGAGTTTCCGGAAACGACCTCACAGAATCACGCGATCACACCCCACGACGGCGTTTTCCTCGTGAGAAAGACTCACGTCCGTCAGTACGTTGAGACATTCCAACCCCAGTGCCTGCGCAACAGCATTCGCTCGGGGACGGAGTTCGACCTCAACTACATGAACTTTGGGGTATCCAAAGGGCAGACCTTCAACCGCGTGCTGATTTATCCAACCGAACCTATCGGCAAGTTCATCAGCAAAGGGGAGTATCTCCTGCCCCTCTCCGCAGCCGATTTCTATGTGGCGGTCACACGGGCCGAGCAAAGCGTGGCGATTGTCTTGGATAAGCCAGGGGCCTCACAGATCCCCTATTGGCATCCAACTGTCGCCGCTGAGTAATTGCATGGACTTGACCACCCATTTGCATTCGACTTGACCAGTCGCTTGCGTCGGATTTGACCAGCCCGCTGGCCGACCCTGATCGGCCATTAGCTGCCATACGTGACTACCAGCAATCGACCCAAAACAGTCATTTTTTTGCAGGATGTCAGGCAAAAATTTTTCGTCACGCAGAAAAAACAAGGCCGCATTTGCGGCCTTGTTTTTATGGGGTTATTCGTGGGAATGTCCGTGCTCAGCTTTGTCGGAGGTTTCTACTTTCTCACCACCACCGCATGCCGTCATCAGGCCGAAGAAGCAGATCAGGAGCATAGAACGAACCAGAGTGGTTGGGGTTTTCATGGAAGGACTCTTCAAAAGTTGATAAATGGTCTGGGGGCAGGCTGAACGGTGAATTTTCGGCAGTAGGACAGCCATCGCTGTTTCGAATTACTGTTTGACGCTCAAGTAATCGCCGGTTGTTTTCAGTGCGATGGTCACGTCGCTGTTGCTGCGATTACGCCAAAACCAACCATGGGTGCCGTCAAAAATGGCGGTAAATTCACCCTTGTCACTTTTGACCTGCTTGCCCTTGCTGTAGCTGTGGAAGTAACCCTTCTCACCGTTGTAAGGTTCGCCATGGGTATCGAAGTTCACAGGCCCGCCAACCGCAGTCCATTCGTAGCTAACAGACTTGCCATTCAAGACTTCGAGCTTTATTTCCGTCCCTTCACCTGGCTTGAGCGTGACGCTCATTTGATTAGTCTTCAAAGCTGAAGTGGGTGTGGGCGCCGGCTGAGTAACAGGTTTCGCAATAGGCTGGACTTGCGCAACCTGCGGAGCTGGAGCTGGAGCTGGAGTAGCAGCTTGCGGTGGCGCGGCATCCGCCAAAGCTTCCTGAGCAAGGATGATCTTCAATTCGCCCATTTGGGTCAGTCCCAGTGCTCGGCCCACACCCGTTGGATCGACGGCATATTCCGAAGGCATAACCACTGTCACCAGCAGGCCGACCGCAGTCAGCAGGGCAATAACAGTGGAGCGCACCAGTTTGCGAGTGCTTGGCAATTCATTAACAGTCGGAAGCGGAGTATTAAACATGGTCAGAATTCCTTACACGGAGACAAACAGGCCGGTGATCTGGTAACCCATCAGCAGGAAACCGGCACTCATCATGGCGACGTTGGCGGTATAGGCGTGGCGCCAGAAACTGCCGGTGCGCCGCCAATAACCCATCAAAATGAGAATCGCGCTGAGGGCCAGCAACTGGCCAATCTCAACACCGACGTTGAAGGCGATGAGGTTCGGAATCAGGCCATCAGGCGAGATCTCGTACTCCTGGATCTTCGTCGCCAGACCAAAACCGTGGAGCAAGCCGAAGATCAGCGTGGCCACCTTGGTGTTGGGTTGGAAACCGAGCCAGCGCTGGAATGCGCCCAAGTTGTCGAGCGCCTTGTACACCACCGAGAAGCCGATGATGGCGTCGATGATGTACGAGCTGATGCTGACCTCTGTAAGTACGCCAAGCAGCAGCGTGACCGAATGGCCTACAGCGAACAGCGTGACATACAGCCCCACGTCTTTCAGGCGATAGAGGAAGAAGATCACCCCGAACAAAAACAGCAGGTGGTCGTATCCGGTCATCATGTGCTTGGCGCCCATGTAGATGAAGGGCAGCAACATGACGCCGGAGCTTTCCTGGATGAAGCCTTTGTCACCTTCCGCTACGGCGTGAGCCATCGCCTCGGGCATTCCCAGGAAAAGTGCAGCGACAAGTAAAAACAACAGCAATACGGGGCGGTGCAAAGGCGTAGTAAACGCGCCGGCGCCGCTCATCGAGTACGGATGCATAGATCAATCCTACGTTGCAGAGATCGAAGGCCGCAGTGCGGCCAAGGTCAAGATGCGAACGAAGGACGGGGTGGACGCTCGATCAAGAATATCGGCGGCAGGGGAACAGAGTGTCGAAGCGCATCGACCCGGATGGATAGCATTGGGGATGTCGCCAGCATCAACGCCGCTGTGAGTTGCGGTGTTTCGTGCTGGTGATCAGGGGTCAATGGCGAATGGTAGTGATCTGAAAGACTCGAATAGCTGGATGAAGCCTCTTCGCCGTGGGAGTGATGGGCGTCTTGCGTGATCTCCCAGGCTGGCTGTTTCGACGCCACTGATAACGAATAGGTATGCCCGGCCCAAGCCACTAACATGGCGAGAGCCAGCGCGATTACCACCGTAGTTGTCAGTGTTCTGCTGAACATGGCGTTAGGGTTTCAACTCGGTTTATAGGGCTTTTACGCGTTTGACCACATCCCCCTAGGGGGGATAGGATGCCAGCGTAATTCATTGAGGCCTGAGGCTCAAGTCATGAGTGAGCACGAACACGAACACAGCCATCCCCACACCCACCAAAGTCATGAGGCGATCATCAAACGTCTCAAACGGGCGGATGGGCATTTACGCGGCATCATCACCATGATCGAAGAGGGTCGTGAGTGCGTGGACATCGCCCAGCAGCTGCATGCGGTTGAAAAAGCAGTGTGCCAGGCCAAACGTACGCTCATCCAGGATCACATTGATCACTGCCTGGAGGACACCGTTTCGGCGCTAGGCAATGGCGAACGCGCACCACTGGAAGCTTTCAAGCAAATCACCAAGTACCTCTAGGTCTGTCATGCCCAATTTTGCTGAACTGCTGCAACAAGGCGGGGCTCACGCCTGGCTGTATTTCCCGAGCGCGATCCTGCTCGGCGCCTTGCATGGCCTGGAGCCGGGACATTCCAAAACCATGATGGCGGCCTTCATCGTGGCCATCCGAGGCTCGGTCAAACAGGCTGTTTTGTTAGGTTTGGCCGCGACGTTGTCGCATACCGCAGTGGTGTGGTTGGTCGCCATCGGCGGCATGTACCTGGGCAAAGGCCTGGATGCGCAAACCACTGAGCCGTACTTCCAGCTTGCCTCTTCTGCACTGATTATCGTGATTGCGCTATGGATGCTCTGGCGTACTTGGCGCGGCGAGCAGATGTTCAAGTTCGAGCAAGGTGATGATCATCACCACGGCGAGCACGACCATGGTCATCATGATGAGACCCATCGAATCGATACCGGCCATGGCCGCATTGAGCTGTCGATCTTCGAGGAAGGCATGCCACCGCACTGGCGCCTGAAGACACTGACCGGGCACGCTTGGGCTGCCTCAGATGTTCGCCTGATGACTACTCGTCCGGACGGTAGCAGCCAATCGTTCTCTTTCGTTGAGCGCGACGGCTTCCTGGAGTCGAAGGTCGATATTCCGGAACCACATGAGTTCAGTGCTCGCTTGAGTCTTGGGCATGCAGGTCACTCCCATGATTACGATCTCCAGTATCAGGAACACGATCACGGGCATGCTCATTCCGAATTGGAAGGCTTAGAGTTGTCGATTGATGGCTACCAGGATGCGCATGAACGTGCGCATGCCAACGATATCCGCAAGCGCTTCACCAATCGCGAGGTCACCACGGGCCAGATCGTTATGTTCGGCCTGACTGGGGGTCTGATTCCTTGTCCGGCAGCCATTACCGTTCTGTTGCTATGTCTTCAGGTTAAAGAAGTCGCGCTGGGAGGCATGCTTGTCCTGTGTTTCAGCATAGGATTGGCGCTCACCTTGGTCACTGTCGGTGCTGCTGCGGCAATTGGTGCTAAGCAGGCCTCCAACCGTTGGCCTTGGCTGGGCACCGTGGCTCGTCGTGCTCCGTACCTGTCCAGCGTGCTGATCATTGGTGTTGGTCTGTACGTGGGCTTCCATGGCTGGATCGGCCTGAACGCTTGAGGCAAGTCTTTCGTGTTTGAACTCACGAGCTACATTGGTCTGTTCGTGGCGGCATTCGGTGCCGCGACGTTATTGCCGATGCAGTCTGAAGCCGTGCTGGTCGGGATGTTGCTCTCCGACCGGTACGTTGTTTCTTCGCTATTGGCAGTCGCCACTGTTGGCAACGTGCTTGGCTCCGCTCTGAACTGGCTTCTGGGCCGTTCCGTTGAGCGATTCCGCCACAAGCGCTGGTTCCCCGTGAGCGAGAGCAAGTTAGAAAAGGCCCAGCAGTCGTATCTGCGCTACGGGCGCTGGTCACTGTTGTTGAGCTGGGTGCCCATCATTGGCGACCCGCTGACAGTCGTCGCCGGAGTCATGCGCGAGCCACTCTGGAGTTTCCTGCTGATTGTCACCCTGGCCAAGGGCCTGCGTTATCTCGTGCTGACCGCCGTCACGCTGGGGTGGGCATGACGATGCCTACTGTCCCGCTTTCCCCACTCAAGAGCCGAAGCAATAGCCTGGATCTGATCAAGTGGCTAGCGATGTTGACCATGGTTATCGATCACTTGCGGTTGGTGTGGCCGGAGTTGAGCAACCTGTTCATTCCGGGGAGACTTTCCTTTCCGTTGTTCTGTGTCGCCATTGCGGCCAACGTGGCGCGCTCCAAACGGGGCGAGTTGTTGACGGCGGCGAATGGTCGATACCTTGCCTTGATGCTGGTGTTCGCCGCCATTTCAGAAGTGCCGTATCGCTACATCAGTTCTTCGGGGTCATTCAACGTGTTGGTGACGCTGGCATTGGGACTGGTGATTGCCTGGGGATGGCAGCATCGCACCCTGTTGAGCAGTGCTATGGCGTTATTGGCCGCCGCGATTGCCTACGTGCTGGATGATCCACTGATGTACGGCTTCTACGGTGCGCTTGTTCCAGCGGCTGTCTTAATAGCAATCAAAGGCCCTGGTGTTCTTTGGCTGCTGCCTGCGGCTCTATGCTTGATGAGCAATACGCGAAGTAGCATCGTAACCAAGGCGCTGGACTTGGAGGTCTATTCATTGGTGGCTTTGAGCACCGCGTTCGCGGCGCCGCTGATCGGACTCTGGCTACTGCGTCAGACCTTCACCTTCAAGGTCTGGCCGGTGCGGCAATGGGGATATTGGTTCTATCCGGGCCACCTTGCCGCTTTGCAAGCGCTACGGTTGCTTGGCTGAATACCGGTCACCAGCTTTAGCAAATCTTAGGAATTCGCGATCACCTATTGGGCCATCGGCGATGCTGATCATCGATCACGTATGGGTGTTCGTGATCCACACCGTCCTGGCCGTCGATGTGCGCGTGATCGCCCGGCAGATTCTCATGGGTGTGTTTGATCGACTCCTGATCATGAGCTGGGCGCCAGATCACGATGCTGACCAGTAGTGCACTGCCTGCCACCACGGCGAGGCCAACAAACGACGCCGTGAGGCTGATGTTGGCTCCCAGCCATCCCGCCAGTGGATAAGTAATCAACCAGCAAGCATGGGACAGCGCAAATTGGGCGGCAAACAACGCCGGGCGATCTTCGGCATGTGCCGAGCGACGCAACAGGCGACCGCTCGGAGTCTGGGCCAGCGAATAGCCCACCCCGAGCACCATCCACAACGGCAGCAGGAAGTTGTAGGTGGTCAGGTTGATGCCGACGGCCAAGCCTACGACCAGTATTCCTCCGCCAAACAACATGGCCGTTCGGTCTTTGATGTTTTTCAGCAGGCGAGGCAAGACCAGGGCCGAGATCATGGAACCACCACCAAACGCAGCCAGCGCCAATGCCGTTGAGCTTTGGGGCAGAGCGAAGCGCGACTGAACCAGAACCACGGTGTTGACGATGACCATTGCACTGGCAGCCGCTACCGTCAGGTTGAGAGCCAGCAGCCCTCGCAGGCGGGGCGTCGCTAGGAATATGCGCATGCCACGGGTGGTTCGTTCATAGATGCTGCGTCGTGGTACTTGCTTCGCCTTTGGCAACAACACCGTGGCGACTAGGGCGGCAGAAGCGAGGAAGCCGATGACCGTGCCGGCGAAAAGGTTGTGGAAGCTGATCACCGTCAGGAGCGCGGCAGCGAGCATCGGGCTCGCGACGCTTTCGAGATCGTAGGCCAGGCGCGATAACGACAGCGCACGCGTGTAGTCGTCTTCATCCGGCAGGATGTCTGGAATGGTCGCTTGGAACGTTGGAGTGAACGCTGCCGATGCGGACTGAAGGACGAAAATCAGTACGTAGATTTGCCAAACCTCAGTCACAAACGGGAGAGCCAGCGCGACCACGGCCCGCACCAGATCCAGAGAGACCAGCATGGCTCGGCGAGGCAGGCGCTCTGCAAAAGCCGCTGCAATGGGCGCAACGCCAATGTAGGCGGTCATTTTGATCGCCAACGCCGTGCCGAGAACGGCACCTGCTTGGGCGCCTGCTAGATCGAACGCCAGTAAACCGAGCGCGACGGTGGCAAGGCCAGTCCCTACGAGTGCAATCACTTGAGCCAGGAAAAGATGGCGATAGGTTCGGTTGGCTAGGATTTTCAGCATGAGAAATCTCAAAAGGAAACGCGTGCGCCTATCTAGTCACTGAGATTTCCCGAAGATAGAAGAACTACGAGTTCTCGTTTTCAGATGATTTTGTATCCCCCCTAGGGGGATATGAATTCATCCTAAACCAGAGCCAGAAGTAGCTCAAGAAATAAGCATTCGACCTTTGATCGAGTCCCCGGAGAAGTAGCTTGCTCAGTGAAGGCACTTAGCCATACGCTGCCGGGCGTGAGACCTCTCACGGATATAAAATATGAGCAAGGAGCAAGCCCTGATGAAACTGTCCGCCATTTTGATCGCCGCTTTACTTTCGATTACGTCCGTTGCTGCCTTCGCGCACAGCGGCGGTACTGATTCAAAAGGTTGCCATCGCAACCATAAAACCAACGACTACCACTGCCATTAAATGGCAAAAGCCCAGCGTCAGGCTGGGCATTGGTGTGAGCTGGTCACTTCAGATCTGAAGGGGCCTGGGTGTCTGACGGACGCTGTTTAATCCGCTCGTGATAGCTAGCGCAGCAGATGTACTGCCAGACCAGCGAGCGCACAGGCCATCAGTACCTGAATGACGCCGCGCTTGAAGCGGAACAATGCTATTGCCGCTGCGATGGCGATTACTGCAGAGGGCCAGTCGAGGTTGCCGCTGAAGCCTTTCGGCCAAAGCACGTGATACCCGAAGAAGCACGCCAGATTGAGGATCACCCCAACTACGGCGGCGGTGATGGCGGTAAGCGGTGCAGTGAACTTGAGTTCGTTGTGGGTCGACTCAACCAGAGGGCCACCCGCAAGGATGAACAGGAACGAGGGCAAAAAGGTGAACCAGGTCACCAGGGCAGCTGCGACAGCTCCGGCCAGAAACAGCTGATCAGCCCCGAACACTTGCGAGACATAGGCCCCGACGAAGCCGACGAAAGCCACCACCATGATCAGCGGCCCAGGCGTGGTTTCCCCCAGCGCAAGGCCGTCGATCATCTGTGTCGGGGTTAACCAGCCATAGTGACCGACTGCGCCTTGATAGACATACGGCAGTACGGCATAAGCACCGCCAAAGGTCAGCAATGCAGCTTTGGTAAAGAACCAGCTCATCTGGGTCAGGGTTCCTTCCCACCCAAAGAGCGCGGTCAAAACACCCATCGGCAAAGCCCATAGCACGGCACCAATCAGTGCGAGTGAGGCCAATTTCAACCAGCTGAAGCGGGCATGTTCCGGGGACGGCGTGTCGTCATCGATTAAGGCCGGGCCGAAGGATTTTTTGGCGGCGCTATGGCCACCGGCTCTGAACTTCTCAGGTGCCAGTCGCCCGCCGAAATAGCCAATCAATGCTGCCCCTAAGACGATCAGCGGGAACGGAACATTGAATGCAAAGATCGCAGTAAATGAAGCCGCCGCTATCGCCCACAGCCAATTATTCTTCAATGCCCGAGAGCCGATCCTATGTGCCGCCTGCACCACGATGGCCGTCACGGCGGGCTTGATGCCGTAGAAGAGTCCGGCTACCACGGGTACTTCGCCGAACGCGATGTACATCCACGACAGCGCGATCAGGATGAATAGTGAGGGCAGCACAAACAGCGTGCCGGCGATCACGCCTCCCCACGTTCGATGCATCAGCCAACCAATGTAAGTCGCCAGTTGCTGAGCCTCGGGCCCTGGCAACAACATGCAGTAATTGAGGGCATGCAGAAATCTGCGTTCTGAAATCCAGCGTCGCCGCTCCACCAACTCCTGATGCATGATCGAGATCTGGCCCGCAGGCCCGCCGAAGCTAATGAAACCGAGCTTCAACCAGAACCAGAACGCCTCACGCAGACTAATTTCTTCAGGCCTCGACGGATCCGCTTCAATCTCTGGTGCAATAACTTTACTCATTGGGCTGCTCCTCTTTCACAAAACCGGCGAGCAGACCGTCGAAAATGGCACACGCGGCAGCCAGCAGTTGGTCGTCGTCGGTAATGGTTTCTCGCAGCCCTGCCAGTACACGTTCGATGCCGGCAGCCTCCACGGGTTGAATGCCCCCGATATCGAGGTAATGCACAAGTGCAGCAATGCGACCTAGACCTTGTATCTGGATTTGAAAACTGGCCTGTAGGGTTTCAAAGGTGACGCGGTTACCAACATGGCTGAAGGTTGCATCATCAAAATCAAACCCTAAGGCGTCGACTGGGCAGTCCTGTGGAGTCTTCAGCCAGACGATCTGAGCTTGCGGGTCGATGAAGCGGCGGATTAACCAGGCACAGGCGAGCCGGTCGACCCAGGGACGGTTACGGGTCGCCCAGATACGGCCCTGATAATCGCTGAGATTGAGTGCCGTTATTGGTTGGTTGCTGCTGTGTGGCTCATCCGGCGACAGGGCTCTACTGACCGCCGTCTCTAGCTCCTGCAACGCCGAATCAACTTGCTGCTTGGGCTTGCCTGGAAAGTAATCGATGCTGACCAGTTGATCGTGGGCTTTGCGCAGCTTACGAATTTGTTTGGTCGTCGCCAGGGCATTTTCAGAATTCAGCTGTCCACGGCACTCTTCTATCTCCGCACCAAGCCTACCGTAGTCATCGCTACGGTCGAACAACTCGACGAAGCGCTCACCTCTAGGGTCGACGATCGGCAGAACGTAGGCCGTGCCATTGATGGCGAGGATATCGCGCTCGACAGACGTCAGTGCTTCACGGCAGACGCCAGTGTCTGGCAGCAGATACGCGCCATCGCGCAGAACCGCAGCACCAGAAGCTTTCAATGCACGCCAGGCGCGCATGCGTTCGGTGGCATTGGCAGTGGGTAAGCCAAGAATCAGAGCCAGCCAATTATTCATGTAGAGTTAGCTATATAGTTTGTAATGACGATTACATTAATCAAGATCTTGGCGCTTGGGAAGCCGCGCATCGAAACACGGATATTGGTGAGTCCGACTGTAGGAGGAGTGGTCGTGCGCAAATAAGGGCTTTAGGAGCTGCACAATGTTGTCAGCGACAGAAATGCTTCTTTCATGCGCTTTAGATTTCTAAAGCTGGAGGGCCGCTTTTGGCCGATTCTGTTGAAAAAGTCGGCCATGGTTTGCGCATCAGAAAAGTACGCGTCCGAGATTGAAATCTTTACTTTTGGCAGGGGCTTCCGGACTCGGATTTCACGTAGCTGCGTGCAAAAAAGGCGTTCTCACCAGTCAATGATCAGGCAGTTTGGGCAGACCGACTTTTTCAACAGAATCGGCCGTTAGCTGCCCCCAGCCGAGGGCAGCTATTGGTCGACTCCAGCCGGTCGAGGGCATGCAGTTCGCCGGTCAAGTCTCTTGCAAACGGGCGGCCAAGTGGAATGCAATTCTCCAGTCGCTACACCACAAGATTGATACCTGGCTGCGTAACAGCTGAAATTAGCTGGAGCCGGCGTCCTATGATCAGTGGCGGCCACACGCAGCCTCCTGCAGGGGCGCTCAATACACCAGAGAGACTTGATGCATCCTTGGCACGGGTACACACCCACAGCTGGCCAGGGACGTCTTCTCGCGACACCAAGCGACATCTACCCTAAAGCCATCATCTGATCGAGAGTGTTTTCGTCGCGAAAACTCATCATCTCGTTGAACAGCTCCTCTGGCAGTACCCGAGACGCTGGAAGATGATCGATAAGGTAAAGCCGGATAGTCTGGGTAAAGTGAGACGTAACCGCTGAGCGAATTCGATCTTCTAGCTCCTCTGCTTTGTACCCGCTGCCATAGTCGAATATGGCAGATCTCCATCGGCTTTTGAGGAGATGGAAGCTCAGGACATTTCTTGAGGCCTTGGCACTCGTTCTATGGTGGGGCTCTGCCGTGACTCTGTGGAAATAGGCTGAGTCGATACGGAACATCTCCTTCAATCCCGACCCTGAGTCATCCCAAAACTCTGGGATGACAAAAATGAGCCGCTGCAAGAAATCGTCCGATAGCTCGCGGGGAGGGGTTACCGTCACCAGCATATTCCCGACGTGCTCAGGAAAAGCAACGTCACGCTCCTTCCATCGAAAATCGAAGCTGATATGAAATTTCTTCATGTCGGCCTCTTCCGCTTGCTGCAGCTTTTCCGTCACCAGGTAGCGAAGGCCGTCGCTCACGGCTACCCCCGCATTTTCGACCATAGCCGAGTAATTCGCGTACTCCACTGGATCGAATCGGACGCTGATTGCCTTTTTGACTTTGCTCTCAGACACGTTTACACGCCTCGTAACGTTTACTTTTCAAAACAGGTGACAAACCCATGAGCAACGATTATGGTTGCTTCACCCGCCGATGTCGAGCCTACGCCGCAAACGTGTCGCAGCACTGGCAGGGCAAATGAGCCAGGCTCCCATGGACTGGCTCACCCATTCAGCAAAAAACTGGGCCAAGCCCACATACAGGACTTCACGAATGACGACATTCAACCCCCACATCGCTGCAGATCCTGCAGCACAACAGGCAGCAGCGCCTACCCCCGCTGCCGGTGAATACTCAGAGCAATACACGATGAAGCGCCAGCAACGCCTGTCACTCACCCAGGAGGAAGCCGATTCGGTAAACCGCCAACTTGATTTGATGGAGCGATGCACCGGCAAACGTATTTCCGTGAACAAGCTCATTAAGCAGGCGACTTTGCAGAAAGCGGAACAGGTTTTGGAACAGGGGAAAAATAAATGAGCCGCAAATCCGCTCCACCCGCCATCGCTGGCAAACCCATTTTGGTTACCTTTGGGGTCAACCAGACCGACAAAGTCAACAAAGCGGCCAACATGCTGAACAAGTCTCCACGCCAATTCATACTCGACTCGACGATGGAGGCCTGCGAATCAGCCGGCAAAGTACCTAAGCCTTAATGGCTATCGTGTTAGCAGTGCTCGGCGGCCTCTGAGGTATCCCACACCTTGAGTCATCGAGCCACCTGCACGATTCTAGGGATCACCCCGACTCAGCTTCTCCATCCAGAGTACTCGCCGCAGAAACCCAATGACCATCGGCATCACTAAATTCTGTAAAATGGGAAAGTGCGGTTCTGACACGGCCAGTCGTGACGTGAGAATGGAGCCATCAAGTAGTTAAGGATTGCTGGCATGTCACGTTTCAAGGCGCCGCCGCCTCAGGCGATACCGGTCGAGTTCGACCATCACGAAGATTTCAATATTGCTCACCCCTCCACAGGCCTGGAATCCTGGGGATTGGTGAAGGTCACCAGCCAGTTATTGCAACAGCCTGGCGGGGATATCTACCTCAGGGCGGGCAAGCACATCGGGCCCCACAAAGGCTTCGGTGTACGCCACATCTGGCAAGAGCGTGGCCATGACCTAGTAAAGTGGGGCTACCCAACGGTCTATGACGTACCGCGTTTTGTGTCCGACATCATCGTGCATGGCTCAAACATCGTTTGTGAGTTTGACTCGATGAAGGGGAACGAGCGACTGATCGTGCTCCGGGGTCGCAAAGGGTGTGCAGTATTAGCAGCTTGGCCTATCGGCGATGACCAGCTCTATTACAGCGTGGTGACGGCTTATCGCAACCGTACGCCGAACGGGAAAGCTGTCGGGATGATTGAGGGTTTTCAAATCCCAGAAACGCCAAAGGCGCCAGATTTGGCGCCCTTGACTGAAGAAGATATGCGGGATGGTAGTCGCAGCGCTTGCTTAGCTAACCCCTAGGGGTTGGGTCACATGCCAACAGACCGAAGTCTGATGCCGCTACCACACGGATGGCGTCTCCGTGCAATCCACACTCCAGATCCAATTTCGCCTGATGATCTCGGAGCCCTGCTCTTATTTCCCGCACACCCACTATAGCGTCACGACCTGCGTTATACAAGGTGAAATCCCATGATGGGAAGTGAGGGCTGGCTATTTCAGATGAAGCGGATGCCAACAAAATAGGGGCAAAACCACTTCAGTTGAGGCTTGAATCTCCTAATGCTCCCCGGCCCACGCAGACTTGGTACGCGAGCGATTGCTCACATCAGCCATAGCAACCTAGGCTGATGCTTGCTCGAATTCAGGGTACCGGCCTCTCGGGCTGCCAAAAATTACAGCTGAAGTTATTCAGGCCCCCGCCGTAGGCACTAGGCCTCACCGCGAACACCTCTGGCACCGCATCCCCATCGCCGCCATCGCGGAAGAACTCTCTCATAGAGAAAAGCGCCTGAGCCTTCAAACGCTCCCATTCTCGGTTAAGACTGTCTTCTAGATCCCTGGCTGCCTCCGCCGCGCTGGGCTTGCGCTTGGGCATCGGCAAGGTATAGCTGGGCTGAGGGGAGAATTCGTAGACGAACGTCAGGTGCCCGTGCTTCCAGTCCGAAGACGGTGACGCTCGCCAGCGGAATGACACTTGCACTGACAGTCGCTTGCTGAGATGGAAAGGCGGCCTGATCTGATCATCAATGAAAAACAGCTCCCCCTCTTTGTGCTCAGTTTCAAGCCGACCCTTCATCTGCTGCACAGCGTGAATGAGGTCATTGCCGGCATGCAGCGCATCCTGTCGAGTGCGTTCGCGCTTGGCATGGGCCTTGGCCTTGCCGTACTCAGCGATCGCTTGTTGGAATGCGTGAAGCTTGGTACCCACGTAAGGGCCACAGTCACTGAGCCCAAGGCCATGAATCGGCCCCATACGCTCTTCATCCAGGCACTTGCGCACAGCTGTCCGAAGCGCTGTCTCGTCTACGTCGCTGATTGCAGCTTGCTGATTACTCGGCAAGTTAATGTAGGTCATACCCAAAACTATCCTTGTGTAATGGTGGCCAAGCTACCGTCTCATCTCAGCGCACAGCTTTCCGCGTCTCTGAGAGATAGCCCCATGGCGATGAAACACAGAAGCCCTTGAGGTTGATCAGGGGATACTGGCACAGATGCTCAGATAGGCGCAGCGCCCACAATGCCGACCTCTGGAGGCGGATCGATCACCTGCGGCAAAACGTTGAGCCATCTTGTATACGGACGTGCTCGCGGCCTGCTTGGAAGGGCCATCCATCACGTACTGGTCAGTGATAATGGAGTAGATCTTCGCACTCGGCCTTCGAGAGCCATTGATATCGAGCATCATGGGCCGTAGGTGACTCAGGGTGTATGGGATCCCCGTCTGAGCTCGAATCCAGTGCAGCTGCCCTTTATCGACGAGCATCCAAGGGAGCTCAATGCGCACACCGTTGACTTCAGAAACCATCCCTTCTTCGACGGCACCGCCGACGCTGTTAACCACCACCAGCCCACGCTTGGCGGCGGCAATCGCATCATCCATCAAGCCAGGGTCTTCTGCCCTATCTGGAAGTCCGCGTAACGCCCATGCAGCTTGGAATGCCGTGTTGGGGTCAGTGCCGTCCCTCGCCACGGCCAACAGCATGTCCATAATCGCCCAGCGAGCACGGATCGAGACGTCGATTTCCTGCTCGGCAGTGAGCGCTAGCTCATAGCGATAGTGGTACTGGAGGGGACAGCTCATGTAGGCCTGGAACGCCTCATAGCTCACAGTGGGTACCACGGTGCTGCTAGCCAACGGCAGCGGTATGATGGGTGCGGGCGGTACCTTCACCCCCAAGCGCTTAACCAGACTAGTGGGAGCAGCGCGATTGAGCGGAACTGGACGTGGCCACCCACTGATCTCATAGAGATACAGGTAATCACGGGCCCGAGACAGGGCGACATAGAGCAGGTTATTGCGCTCTACCCGCTCTTCGAACATGAACTCTGACCCAGTGCTGTTCAAAACTTCGGGAGGGATGAGATCCAACCCCCGCACATCGTATGCATAGGGTCGATTGGCGCCGTATGACGCGTCGTCAACATCGGTGACGTGAACTGCTGGGTACTCAAGCCCCTTGCTGGAATGCACGGTCATAACGCTCACCGCATCCAGGACTCGCGCTTCAGGCGGTAAACCGCGATCCCCTAGTTTTTCTCCAATCCTACGGCGAAGCTCCTCGCGAAGCAGGAACTGGGAAAGCCGTGCCTGGCGGATATCTCCGTCACCATTGCGTACGGCATAGACGAACAGCCATGTTGCCAAGCGCTGAGTATGGGCCTGAATGGTCTGATCAGCAGGGTTTGGAAGACCGTAGCGCTGATCGAGCAGTACTTTGGCGACAAAATCCCAAGGCCTTGAATTCCGCTTGAGCCCTCTCAACAGCAACGCCAAATTTGACTTGGCTTGCTGGCCAGCGGGCGAGAGGCCTGGCGTAGGCAGCCATAGCCAACGGCCTCGCTGCATGCTCAATCCCGCGCCTTTGCGGGTCAGGAATATGAGGTGCTCAATGTCTTGGGGCGGCATTCGAAACGCTGGCTCAGAGATCAGCCCGACCAGTGAACGCGGCTGTCGCATACACAGCAGTTCCATCAGGCACAGCAGCTTCTTTATCTCAGGGCGCTGGCAGACATCGCCGATGTGCAGCACTGGCACATTCAGATTTTCAAGCGCTTCAACAATTTGCTCAACGTTTGCCGATTTGCGGCTGATCACGACTTGATCCCTGTACGGGACACCCCTCTGCACCAGCCCATCAATGCGCTGAGCGATGGTGACGGCTTGGGAGGGCTTGGAGTCGCACTCATACAGGGTAGGTATGACCCCGATCGAGGGACGATACGCCGTGACTGGTTCCAGAGGCATCCGGTCATTCAGTGCATGATGGATGCCTGCGCAGGAAAATAGCTCCAAGATCTCAGGCGTGCTTCGCCGATTCAGGTCGAGAGCGTAGCGGCGCACCGTTGCTCCTGGAATGGTGCTCAAGAACGTGGTGTCGAAGTGCATCAAGCTACGGATCGACGCGCCTCGCCAATGGTGAATGGCCTGACGCACATCACCGACGACCCAGAATGATTGAGCATTCAGCGCCAATTGACGAAGGAGGTCGACCATCACCTCGGTGACATCCTGATACTCGTCCACTAGTACGTGCGAGAAATGGTCGATGTACTGAGCAACGCTTGTTCTATCCCGCTTGGCCTGGGATGCAGGGAGGGCAATGAGGTCAACGTAGTCGACCAAATGCTCAGCTCGCATTGCTGTTTCGTACGCTTCAAACAGGGTGGCGATGTCTTCGCGCTCATTGGCTACATCCGGCTCGCAGGGCGGAAGTGCAGCCAAGCGCGTGCGGTAGTCGGCAACTGTGAGGCATTCTTCCTTGAGTCGTTTGATATGGCCCAGAACGCCAGGTAGCCAATCGTACGGGTTCTGTAGCCTCAGATAATACTTGAGCCGCACCTTGGGCAGCGTGCTCACCATCAGGCGAACTTGCATCAGCGGATCTGCGAGCCGAACGTCGGACTCCAGGCCGAAAATCTGATGGTATTTGCGAAGGAATTCGAGCCCGAATGCATGAAAAGTCCCGGCCCACACGTCGGCGGCTCCGGCGATGCCAGACACCTTCAGGCGTTCAACCAATTCATGAGCCGCCTTGTTCGTGAAGGTCAGCACCAAGATTTGGCTGGGAGGGATACCGCGCTCGACCAGGTGCTTGATGCGATGGATCAGTGTCGTCGTTTTACCAGTACCCGGCCCGGCAACAACGTTGACGAAGGTTTCGGACGCGGTAGCAGCATCGTGCTGCCCCTGCGTCATAAGCGGCAGAGGAGGAGGTGGAGCAGGAGGCAATATGGGGAGCAAAATGCCGTCGAATAGCTGAAGACGAACGATCTCCAGCGGTACCTCCAGAGTGGCCGCGATGACCGTGGCACCAGTACCGCTATGGAACAGTTGGCTTGCGACACCACGGGGTAGCAGAAGCTCACGAGCAAACACGTTTGCTTGAAGCTCCAAGCGCTCACGAGCACCGTATGCTTCCACCGCCACCGTAGCCTGACTCCCATAGGAATCCGTCATGCTGGTCAGATGAGCGACCGTCTGTGCAGGGCGATCGCCGTCGAGGTACCAGTGACCCAACTCATGGGCGATGAGATAGGCCGTTTCTCCTGGAGACACATCGTTGCGGATGTAGATGGTTTGAATTTCTCGCTTGAGCACCCCGCTGCCGCCACCCAACTCTGGGTGCCCGAAAGGTAAGCGCTCAATCGCGATTTCGAGCGTGTCCTCAACATGAGCCAAGAGCCCAGAGGAGCTGACGCCACCTAGAGAAGCGGCCAATCCGACCAGGGCTTCTCGGGTTTCGAATGCTTGCCGACGTGCCCGGTCGAATGGATTCACACTTAGCCCTCTAGGTTCAGGAGACGCTCTTGTTCCTCAGCCGGCAGCTGAAGCTCTTTGACTGCGACACTCCACGCCTTGCGTTCCGCTTGCACGGTGGGTTTTCCATCAGTCGCTTTGAAAGCTGGAACGCATTGGGTGGCGAACCGACGCTCCAAGGCTACCGACACAACATCCAAAGGCTTCTTCAAAACGACAGCCAGCTTCGCCAGGACTCGCGCAGGCGCCAGTACAGAACCACCAAGGATCATGTTGGTCAGGCCGCGTTGCTCACCTAGATCGATCTGAGGAGCGAGAGCACGGGCTTTTACCCCACTGACCTGCTCGATCGCCTTGATAGCCTCTACGACAACCTCATCACGGGTAATCGAATTAGTCGTTGCCTCACGCACAGCAGCAGCGTGAGGGCAATGGCTCAAAGCGTTGGCGAGAAGGAAGTTGGTGAATGATGACAACGAGCGCTCATATTCACCTGCGCGTAAGCGCGTTCTCATCACCAGACGCCTGTCAGCCCGGATGATCCAACTCTCCGAATCGGCACCTGCGTAATCATTGGCAGTGCGCTCGTAATCAGTCAGCAGCTCCGAAGGGTCTACTGTCCTTGATTCTTTATCGAACCGGGTCAGCCCGTCCTGCACCAGATCTCGCGCAGCGATCGACAGCGATACCCCACGGCGTTTTGCTACGCGTCTTACCAACTCATGAAGCGAGACCTTGGTAGTTAAACCAATTTGCAAGCGGGCAGCTTGTGTTCGTTCATCGGTGATTTTGGTAGTAGCGGTAGGTTGCATGGTCGCCTCCAAAGTCTGCTTATCCGCAGGCACTGTGCGTGAGACAGGTGGCATCGCTAACCGTTCGTCGGCTGGAACTTGAGGAATCAGTTCGACGAGTACGGACATCAAGCCAAGCAGCAGGTGCGGTTCGTCCTTGCCGGTGACCACTACAGGCTGGCCATTAGCCAGTGTCATCTCACACTCAATGCCCTGGGAGGTCTCCCGCAAGTGCATGAATGGCTTAAGGCAGGCTAGGAAACTAGCGCACCCTTGGAGATAATCGGCAGGCTGAAGCTTGGGCATTTTCATAGACGGATTTGGTCGCTGGTGAGATCGTGCGTGATAATCACGCTGACATACATCACTTTTATATCACTCGCGCGTGTAGGGACACAATTGATCCAGGCAATCTTTACAGAAGCAGTGCGTGTCGCAGTCAGCGAATGGCGAGCGAACGTGACCTACGAGCAAGTGCTTGAGTACCTGGCGCGCCCCGGCGATCTGGGGCGTGAGCTGCAGCCTGCGATCGAACGCGAGCTCAATAGCCGGGGGAGCAGCTGTGCAGAGGTGCAAGCCTTTGCATGGGCACAGCCTTGCCTGACGCTGGAGGGTATCTTCCGGCCAGATGACCTACCCGATACCCCTATTGATTTTTGCCCGGTGCCTGAAGCAGAAGGCACGGTCATTGCCCGAGTCACTGCGATCGCGTGCCTTGCGGCTATCAATTCCGCCACGGTTTCCTATGGCTCCGAGAACGGAGGCGATCTGTTCGTGAACCTGGTGGTGTTCCCGCCTGGCCGAGGTAAATTCACAGTCAAATCGGCGGACAAGATGAGTGGGCACACCGATGGAGTGACCTTCCCGTTGCGGGGATACCGCGACCCCCTGAATGAACGCATTGCACCCTCTCCAGACTTTGTGTGCTTGTCGGCACTGCGCAACCCGAAGCAAGTTCCGACTACGGTTATGCCTCTTGACCACCTCATGGCGCACTTGAGCCAAGAGCATATCGACGAACTCCAGAAGCCCCAGTACATCATTGGTTCGCAACTGACCTTCCAGGATGGGATGGTAGACATCCTGGGCGACGAACTTGATGTCGATGATGCGCAGCTTCTCTTCCAAATGAATGGAAGCTGGTGGATCCGATTCAGCCACAGCACCACGCAGATTGCTGACATCGGCCACAAGTCCGCGCAGGAGGCAATGGACGCTCTGAAACACGCATGTGCTGACTGCGCAATCGCTGTTCCTCTGCAGCCAGGTGATATCGCCTTGGTAAACAATCGCATTGCGCTGCATGGCCGCAGTGAGCCTGGAAGTGAATACGGCGAGCAAACACGCTGGCTCCTGCGCACCTACGGGCTAGAAATCACTGATATCGATCCTAGCCAGTGGCATGAGGGCAGCGACTTCAAGCTATACCCGTAAACCTCAGCGCTTGGGCTATCACAAATGAGCTCGTCCGCTGCAAGCCTCTGCAAGTCCGGAATCCGTAGGTGTCTCAACTGGACAAGGTCAAAGCCCCAGGTCTGCCGCAAAACGCTGGTCGCGGATTGAAGCAGGGGCATGCCCATCGATTATCAGCTTCTGCTGCAGATGGCGTACGAGATGCCAAGCCAAAGGTTCACGGATTTCCAAGCAACCGTCGAGCTGATGGAAACCATTGGAGCGCTGTGTAACAAGGGCCTCTCGAAGCGCTGTAAAGCCATCAACGCCGATAACCGACCTGTGAACACGGATAGGATTATTCAGCCCAGGACGACGCTCGTAGGCGCTTAAAAGCGATAGAAGGATTACAGGGAGATCATCCCCATAGGCTTCGCAGGCAAGAGACCAGAGCTGGCCATCAGACAGTGGGGTCATAGGATCCGATGTCGGGCTCGCATTATCCATAAATTGGCAACATAACCCCAAGCGCGGCCAGAATTCAGGTGCACCCTGTAAACCAATTTTTTAACGTGTTAATCACAGGAGTTTACAGTGTAAAAATTTGGTTTACAGGCCAGAATTTTCAACGTGCGTATAGGGTCAGCAAATGCATTTCGTTAGAAATATGACGGGGGCGGACGTTTGCAGACGCCTGTTGTCCGAGACGGGTGGAATTTCAGACGGACTGATCCCAGCAAAAGAGCCCTATTGGTTTGACGTCAAAGCGTAAGCAGCAGCCTACGGCTGCAAAGTAAAGCGATTTCTCCTCCGCCCCCAGCCCCACCATTCCAACCTCAAATTCACCTTCAGTCCTCAAAACCGTGTGATCTAGAAGCCGTAAATATCAGATGTAAAAGCCGGCGAAATCCTGTGAGAAAAGCGGTGCCTGGGCCACTGCCGCTTTTATCTTGCTCTCAAATATAAGAACTCCGTCTCGCTTAAAAATTTTCAAGAGGGGGGGGTGAAAATAAAATGGACATTGCCGACGAACGGTAAATAAATTGCCTATTTGTCAATCTGAATTTTCACTCAAACATCCTCGAAAAACTATAAAAAAGGCTTTAAAGCAGGCGAAAACGCTAACATTTATGAAATTTCGATTCACCAAGTGCGAATTTTGATCGCCTACGACCGCGCCCAGTAGCAGATACAGTGGCCATGTCGATCATTTGTAACCGTCCGGCCAACTCACCTTCCTATCCACAATTGCTGGGACAAAAATCAGCAATCCTCCCTGGGTCAATTTTCAATCGGCAGGATGGGTCAGTTTTCAATCAGCGCCAACAATCAAACATCTTGCCTAGCCAAAAGGGCCTTCAGATCGCTTGCATGCAGCTGCTCTTGATGCCTATTGATACCATTGGCGCTGATGCTATAGGATCAGATCAGGAGATGGCATTCCTCCTTTAACGGCCTTCGTGCTGATGATGCCTACGTGAACCCTGGACAGGGTGCGTAGGTGCGCCTCCCTGTCCTCCATTTTAGGACAGGCTATGATCTTACCCTCCGAGTTTCCCTTTTCTTTCGGCGCGAGCCGCTTGCGAGTTAGTCCACTCAGGTCTGATGAGGTGGGCTCGCCATGCTGAAGTCATTAATGGTCATCGCCGTTGGTGCTTCACTTGGAGCCTGGTTGCGCTGGATATTGGGCATGAAACTGAATGCTCTGTTTCCTACGATTCCCCCAGGTACTGTGGTCGCGAACATGGTTGGGGGCTACATCATCGGCCTGGCCATCGCCTTCTTGGCCGCTTCTCCTACCCTCAGTCCAGAGTGGCGTCTCCTGATCATCACGGGTTTCTGTGGTGGGCTTACCACCTTCTCTACATTTTCAGCCGAAACGGTTGCCTTGATTCAGGAGGGCAGACTGGTCTGGGCGCTTGGCTCAATTTCGTTGCACGTTGCAGGCTCGTTAGCGATGACCGCTGCCGGGCTTCTGTCCTACCAAATGATTGGTACTCGCTGAGGAGATAGAAATGAAAGGCTATATGGTCGTTTTCTTCACCCAACAAAACCGTCGTTATCAGGGAAAGATGCTAGGCGATTGGATCGTCGACGTGGCTAAAGAAATGGGGTTGCGAGGCGCCACGCTCTGCACCGGAATCGAAGGGTTTGGGCACACAGGAAAACTGCATTCATCGCACTTTTTTGAGCTGGCGGATCAACCCACGGAGATTCGCTTGGCCATCACGGAAGATGAGGCAGAACGATTGTTCAAACGATTGGACTCTGAGGAAATATCGGTGTTTTTCACCAAGACGCCAATCGAGATGGGCACCCTTGGAAAAACGCCCTCCAGCTCAACACCCTCCACAACTTCGGAGCTGTGAACATGAGCTACGCGGACATCCCAGCTGGCAACGCCCTCCCCGATGACTTTTTCACCGTTATCGAGATTCCTGCAAACCACTCGCCGATCAAGTACGAGGTGGACAAGTCGAGCGGACAAATTTTCGTTGACCGCTTTCTCAGTACACCGATGTTCTATCCGGCCAACTACGGGTTTATCCCGAACACGCTGAGCGACGATGGCGATCCGCTGGACGTCCTGGTGGTTTGTCCATATCCCGTCTCACCTGGAGTTGTCATCCGCAGTCGCCCGGTTGGTGTGATGTACATGACTGACGAAGCCGGAGCCGATGCCAAGGTGATCGCAGTGCCTCATGAAAAACTCAGCTCCATGTACATCGACGTAAAGGAGTGCTCAGACCTCCCTGCGTTACTCCTCGCACAGATCCAGCACTTCTTCGAAAACTACAAAGCATTGGAACCGGGTAAGTGGGTGAAGATGGGCCGCTGGGGCAGCGCCGATGAAGCGCGGGAAGAGATTCGCAAGTCGGTAGCTGCGTATATCCCCAAATAGACTTACGCCAGATTCAAATGCCTGTGTCGGAGGATCGCGCTGAGGTTCCTGCATTATGCTGGGCCTCAGTTGCTCCGATCATCAAATATCCGGGGAAACATATGCTGGGAATGAAGGAGCGATGTTGACTCGCCCATCCCCGTCAACGGCTGATTTGCACCAGCAACTCCGCAGCAACTTTTTTCAGCATGAAAGTTTCGCGCTGAATGGACTGCCCCATCGATGAGTCCTGACGCTGCATCACGGCTTCATTGTGCGATATGGCCTCATGTAGGTTGATCCAGACAGGCCGCATACCATTAGCGATTTCGTGGCTTTCCATTCTCACGGGCTCTAGCTGTGGCGCTACTTCGCATTGATAAAAATGCGATGTCATGTGCATCAGATCGTACTGTGGCTTCCAGTAGGGCCGGTACTCCTCGATGTAACCGTAGTGCTGGAGCACCTGTATTTCACGGGCACCAGTCTCTTCCTCAAGCTCGCGCTTCAGACCTGTGGCAATGTCCTCGTCACCATCAAGACCGCCACCAGGAAAGCTGAAGTCGTTATAGCGCTCTGTGAACAGCAGCAGAATCTGTTCACCCCACATCACGATGCCGCGTGCTGCATGTCGACGGAATACTCTGCCCTGCTTGGATTTCAGCTCGGGGTGAACAATTTCAGTTAGTGAGTTGCATGTGGTCTCGTTACGGCAAGATCAGTTAGTCATCGTCCAAGGTGGCCACGGCATTTCCGCAGTTCTGGAAATACTGTGGCCAGTGGAACTGGCTCAGCGAAGCAGTAATACGGGTGAAGTGGATGTTCGCAGCATCGTCGTGGTCGTGCTGCCTACCAGAAACTGCCTAATGCGTGAGTGCCCGTACGCCCCCATGACCAAGAGGTCAATGCCGTGCTCTGCCTGATATGCATGGAGTACCGACTCCACTTCGCCTGGGCGGATCTCGGCATGCACCAGCGAGCCAGAAGAGGCAAATGTGGCTCGTGCTTTCTCCAGCTCGTTCTGATTTTCTTCGGAGTCCGTACCAGCCATGACGATATGAATTGGCAGGCCTTCGCACAGCGGGCTTGAAGCAAGCATCTGTACGGTCTTGTGTCCTGTAGCGCTGCCGTCAAATGCCACCATGACCGTTTCAGGTTTCCTGAAATGGCTGGTTGTAATGAGGATGGGGTGGTGGATAGTTCGGACTACCGCTTCAATCTGGCTGCCAAGACCTTGGGCACTGCGCGTGCTGTCCTCACCGACTCTTCCAATCACCAGTAACCGAATATCGTCTTGGAGATTGCTCAGGCTCTCGACGAGATGGCCATGGCGCTGCTTCATATCAGGTGACATGGCTCCAGAGTGGACTGTTCGCTCGCGAGCTTTTTCAAGCATGTGCTGCCCATGTTCCAAGGCCAGTTTTGCCCGCTGCGCATCCAGCGTGGCCAACTCTTCCAGTAGATGTTCTCTGCTACCGAGACCGATATTGCCGCTGAGGTCAGCGGATGCAGGATATTTCTCCTTATCCAGCACATGAAGCAAGGTCAGGGGAGCGCTGAGTCGTTGCGAGGCCCATGCTGCGTAATCGCAGACCGCCAATGAGGATTGTGAGTTATCAATGCATGCCATTACGTGGGTCATTGTCGTTCTCCTTAGTGGCCCATGAGCTTGTCGATGGCACCGGGCTTGTCATGCACACCGAAGCGGTCAACGATTGTTGCGCTGGCTTCATTGAGACCGAGCACTTCAACCTCAGCGCCTTCGCGTCGGAACTTGATCACGACCTTATCCAGCGCTGCGACGGCGGTGATGTCCCAGAAATGCGCCTGTGTGAGATCGATGGTGACCTTGTTGAGCGCTTCCTTGAAGTCAAAAACCTCAGTGAACTTGTCCGCAGAGCTAAAGAACACCTGGCCCACGACGTAGTAAGTCCGATGCGATTTCGTCTCTTCCAGAGTGCTCTTGATATCCAGGTAATGCCCAACCTTATTGGCAAAGAACAGCGAAGCCAGCAGCACACCTACCAGTACGCCGTAGGCTAGGTTGTGAGTGGCCACGACGACCACGACGGTCACCACCATGACGAGGTTGGTCGACAGCGGATGCTCTTTCAGATTACGCAAAGAATCCCAGCTAAAGGTGCCGATGGACACCATGATCATCACAGCCACGAGTGCCGCCATAGGGATTTTGGAGAGCCATTCGCCAAGAAATACCACCATCAGCAGCAGGAAAACGCCGGCACACAATGTCGAGAGACGGGTGCGGCCACCAGATTTAACGTTGATGATCGACTGGCCGATCATGGCGCAACCGGCCATGCCGCCAAGCATACCGGCAGCGATGTTGGCCACACCCTGGCCTTTGCACTCGCGGTTTTTGTTGCTGGTGGTATCGGTAAGGTCGTCGACGATGGTCGCGGTCATCATTGATTCGAGTAGACCCACTACTGCCAACGCAGCCGAATACGGGAAAATGATGCGCAGGGTTTCAAAATTCAGCGGAACTTCAGGCCAGAGGAAGATCGGGAGCGTATCAGGCAGTTGGCCCATGTCACCGACGGTGCGGATATCCAAACCGAGGTAAATGGCGATGGCCGTCAGCGTCAGAATGCACACCAATGGAGAGGGAATCAGCTTGCCGATTTTCGGCACATACGGAAACAGGTAGATGATTCCCAGGCCCGCAGCGGTCATGGCATAGACATGCCAGGTGACATTCGTAAGTTCCGGCAACTGCGCCATGAAAATCAGGATCGCCAATGCGTTTACAAAACCGGTGACTACCGACCGTGAAACGAACCGCATCAACGAGCCAAGCTTCAGGTAGCCGGCAAGGATTTGAAGTACGCCACACAGTAGAGTCGCGGCCAGCAGGTACTGGAGTCCATGCTCTTTTACCAGCGTCACCATGAGCAGTGCCATGGCGCCGGTAGCCGCCGAGATCATTCCCGGGCGCCCGCCGACAAAGGCGATGACAGCACAGATACAGAAGGAGGCGTAGAGACCGACTTTGGGATCTACCCCGGCGATGATGGAAAAGGCGATTGCTTCCGGGATCAGCGCGAGTGCGACTACCAGCCCCGCGAGCACGTCGGCACGGACGTTAGAAAACCACGTTTGTCTAAGTTTTTGCAGCATAGAAATATCCAAGGCAAAGCATCGCGCACGCCAAGGGAATGGCGAGCGAGTCGATACAAATTCAAATTTTGAGGATTTTTTTGCTGTGCGCTTAAGGTGTAAAACCAGGCGTACAGCAGTGCGCACCCGCGAGCGAGGCTAGCGGAAGCAGGTTGTTGCGAGGGGGCGTAGCGCTAAGGCGGCGTAGGCTGCCAGTAGATCGTTTGGAGTACAGTCATGCTGATGTTCCTGTAGCTCAAGGGTATGCAGAGCCGGCAGTATACAGCAAATCAACCCTTGATCGGGACTCAGTGTCAAGCCCCACGAAAATTTAATGCTGAAGGAGAGGTAGCTGAAGAGTTGGTTTTTTAGCAAAGTCTAATTTGTAGATACGGCTCTGTTACGTGTGGCAATGGTGAAAGCCGTAAGCATCTCGCGAGACCCGCTTAGAACTCGAACTGGTTTTCGCTGAGGTTGGTACATCATTATGAAACCAAGTTCTGATCCACTCGCAGGGCTAGCCGCGTATGCCTAAGGAAGGCCATCGTTTAGCCTATATACCGTTTGCTCCAAAGTATTTGGTTTTGTGCAGCAATCATTTTGGGAGTGATGAATATTGTCAGCCGAAAGTAGTGTAAAGGCCGTCACGACTGACTCCCCTTGGGCGGTTTTTCTGGTGTTTCTGCGCCTAGGGCTCACCTCCTTCGGAGGCCCGATTGCACATCTAGCTTACTTTCGCGAAGAATTTGTCGCTCGACGCCAATGGCTGAGCGAGCGTAGCTATGGGGATTTGATTGCTCTGTGCCAGTTCTTGCCGGGGCCCGCCAGTAGCCAGGTTGGAATAGGTTTAGGACTATCTCGTGCTGGGGTTCCTGGAGCAGTAGCTGCGTGGGCAGGCTTCACATTGCCTTCGGCAATAATCCTGGTTTTATTCGCTCAGGGTATGTCCTCGTGGGGAGGGGCGCTTCCGAGCGGTCTTTTACATGGTCTTAAAATTGTCGCGGTGGCTGTCGTTGCTCAAGCCGTCTGGGGAATGGGCCGCAGTCTTTGCACTGATGCCCCTCGAATAACCGTCGCCGTGTTTGCTGCCTATGCTGCACTGCTTTGGCCGCATGCCTGGGGGCAGATCGGCGTGATTTTCTTCGGCGCTGTCATAGGAATGATGCTCTTCAAAACCGATGAAAGCCAAACTACGGAGTCTTTGCCCATATCGGTGAGCAGAAAAGTCGGCGTGGTGTTGTTGCTGCTGTTCTTCGGCCTTTTAGCTGGCCTGCCATTACTGATTCAAGTGTGGCCCTCTCAAGCGTTAGCTGTGGTAAATGCCTTTTTCCGTACTGGGTCATTAGTTTTTGGAGGTGGGCACGTCGTGCTGCCGCTGCTTCAATCAGCTACCGTGCCGAACGGATGGGTAGCCAATGACACATTTCTTGCCGGATATGGTTTAGCACAGGCCGTACCGGGCCCGCTTTTTACCTTCGCAGCATTTCTTGGCGCGTCCATGAATGCCCAACCTTCTGGTTGGCTCGGGGCTACCGCGTGCGTCCTAGCAATTTTTGCCCCTTCTTTCCTGCTCGTAATCGGCGTTTTGCCATTCTGGGAGCAACTGCGGAAAAGCTTACGCACCCAAGCTGCACTTTCAGGCGTAAACGCAGCAGTTGTGGGCCTTCTTCTGGCGGCCTTGTATAACCCTGTCTGGACGAGTGCCATATTCACTCCTACAGACTTTGGCTTGACGCTGATAGCTCTCGTGGCCTTGATGTTCTGGAAGGCTCCTCCATGGTTGGTAGTCTTGGCTGGAGGCCTCTTCGGATGGTTACTCAGCAGTGTATTTTGAGGCCGGCTAAACGATACCGTCAGGACGAGTTGCTTCGCGCACGATTACAGTGTGCTGAGCTGTTGATGCAGCCGATGGATTTGATGAGCCTAAGGGGCAGAACTGAGAGCATGTATTGCGGCCCTAATTTCGCGATAAACCTTCTGTGGTCTTGAGCTAGGACTATACGAAAGACAAGCCCCCAAGTGAGGTACACAGATTTCAGGCCGCTCTTTTTTCTAATGGCCTAATGGCGAAAGCTGACCAGGAAAAGGTAGTGTTCAAATTCTTACTCATGGACGTCCTACATGCCTGTCACAATTCGCGCTGCAGTGGTGGCAGATGCACAAGCTATCCAGTGCATTTACGCTCAGATAGTTTCGACAACGGCGATCTCGTTCGAAGAGATCCCGCCAAGCGCTGAGGAAATAGCTCAGCGAATAGCCACCACACTTCAAACATATCCCTACCTTGTGGCCGAAGAAGATGGGGAGGTCAAGGGCTATGCCTATGCAAGCCAGCACCGCGCACGCCCGGCCTACCGATGGGCAGTTGACGTGACGGTATACATAGCTGAATCGGCTCGCCGTCAGGGTGTTGGCCGTGAGCTCTATGAGACCTTGCTTCCGATTCTTGAGAAGCAGAGATTTCGCGCAGCGTACGCCGGAATTGCACAGCCCAATGAAGGAAGTGTGGGCCTGCATGAGTCGCTGGGGTTCGTCCACATCGGCACATATCCGGAGGTAGGCTTCAAGCTTGGGAAATGGCACGACGTCGGCTACTGGCGACTCGGGCTGTGTCCGGCAACTCCTCCACTGGAGCCTATTCTCTTTCCTTAGCTTGAAGTCGCATCACAGTAGGCACACTCGATTTGCGTCGCGAGACATCAGGGTTCGCTAGTGAGATAGCTTTGGACTTGGTTGACTACATCCCGAGCGGTGCGGGTTACTCCGATCAATGTCGCAGAGGCGAGCCCCGTCCAATCGCCGTAACCCACCAGCCACAAATTGGGTGACGCAACACTTCGATTTTCGTCCACAGCCACTTTACCGTCCAGGCCTACAACGCCCAGGCTGCTCAGGTGGTCGAGCGCGGGAGAAAATCCCGTGCACCAGATGACAACGTCCAACTTTGTTTCGTCTCCTGATGACCACACAACGCCTGTCGAAGTGAAGTGCGTGAATGGCCGTACCGCTCTCAATACACCGCGTTCACGAGCGTCTTTCACCGATGACACCATTACGATGTCGCCCAACCCTCCAGCGGGCTGCTCAGGCTCCACACCATCCTGTTGCGCCTTCAATCGAGCTGTAGCTCGTTCGAACAGGACGCGCCCATCAACCTCATCAGGTAGAAACTTTGGGACTTCTTGAGTTACCCAGGTTGCCTGAGCCACTTTGGAAACCTCGGCGTAAATCTGGGCTCCCGAGTTGCCACCACCGACGACAAGGACAGTTTTCCCCTCAAACTCATCCGGCCCAACGTAATGAGCGGAATGAAGCTGCTGCCCTAAAAACAACTCCTGTCCGGGATAGCTTGGGATAAATGAGCGGCTCCAGGTGCCTGTTGCACTGATAACCGCTTTGGCCTCCCAGGCTCTGTCCTCGGAGACAACCCGTAATCCGTCTTCGATTTTCTCGACACGGTTTACCCGCGTGGATCGGATGATGGGAAAGTCATATCGACGCTCGTACAGAGTTAGATAGTCGATAACATCGTCCAGCCCAGGAGTCCCCTCGGATACTGCTGGCATGGGCCAGCCGGCAATTGAGCTCCAAGCAGACGGCGAGAATAGTCGGAGAGAATCCCACCCATGCCGCCAGGCCCCTCCCGGTGCTGACTCGGCGTCGAGTAATACATAGGAAAGGCCTGTACGCCTCAAGAAATAGGCTACGGTGAGCGCGGATTGGCCACCGCCAATGACCACTACATCAAATTTCGAGTTTTGATTCACCAGCATCCCCCCAGGCCCATCTGCTTTACATCGGTTTAAACCCTGCGGCCATTCTCATCAATGACGACTTGTCCGTCTTCTTTGACGAAGCTGCCGCGCTGCTCTTGCGGCAGAAGGTCGAGGACTGCCTCTGACGGTCGACACAAGCGTGTGCCCAAGGGCGTCACGACGATGGGGCGATTGATCAGGATGGGGTGAGCCATCATGGCATCGATGAGCTGATCATCAGTAAGTGACGTATCGCCCAGTCCCAACTCCTCGTAAGGAGTGCCTTTGATGCGAAGCAGGGCCCGCACCTCAATACCCATATCCTTGATCAACCTGACAAGCGTGGTGCGGTCAGGTGGGGTCTGTAGGTACTCGATAACAGTCGGCTCTTCTCCGCTGTTGCGGATCAGCTCCAAGGTGTTGCGAGAGGTGCCACATTGCGGGTTGTGATAGATCGTGATCTGGCTCATACAGTTTCCTCGCACTGACGTTAGATGGAGCGCTGGTTGACGCGTTTGGAAAGCTCTTCGGCGGACTCTTTGCGCTCGGAGTACCGATCAACCAAATAATCCTGGCGATCCCGCAACAGCAGGGTGAACTTCATCAGCTCTTCCATCACGTCCACGAGTCGGTCGTAGTACGAGGACGGCTTCATACGACCTGCCTCGTCGAACTCGGTAAATGCCTTGGCCACCGAAGATTGGTTTGGGATGGTGAACATCCGCATCCATCGGCCCAGTACGCGCAGCTGATTGACCACGTTGAAAGATTGCGAGCCGCCGCAGACCTGCATCACTGCAAGGGTTTTGCCTTGCGTAGGCCGTACAGCGCCCATCGCCAGCGGTACCCAGTCAATTTGGGCTTTGAATACTGCGCTCATGGAGCCGTGACGCTCAGGGGAGCACCACACCTGCCCCTCAGACCATTGCATCAGCTCGCGCAGCTCAGCGACCTTGGGATGTGTATCGGGAGCGTCATCCGGCAGCGGGAGACCTGATGGGTCAAAGATCTTGGTTTCGGCGCCAAACTCTTCCAACAAGCGGGCTGCTTCCTGAGTCACCAGCCGGCTGAAAGAGCGCTCTCGCGTCGATCCGTACAAAAGCAGAATTCGAGGCTTATGGAGCGAAGGCGTACGAGGTGCCAGTTGCTCCAACGAAGGAATGTCGATCAGGTCGGCGTGAACGTTCGGCAATGTCTCTTGCATATAAACTCCTACGGCGGCGCCTGGTTGGGTGCCGCCTCGGTTGATCTTTAAAGCGAACCGATGCGGTTCAGTTCAGCTTTCAACTGGTCAGTGCTGATGGTCTTCAGTGGCAGCGCAAGAAATGCGCTCACGCGCTCGTGAATTTTGGCGAGTGTGGTTTCAAACGCAGCGGTGATCTCGGCTTCCGACCCGCTAGCCTCAGACGGGTCGGCCAGCCCCCAATGCGCCTTCAAAGCTGGCCCGAAGAAGATTGGGCATGCCTCACCTGCAGCCCGGTCACAGACAGTGATCACGATGTCTGGCGGCGAGCCTTCAAAAGCGTCCGAAGCCTTGCTGCTTAAGCCCGCAGTAGAGATACCCGCCGCCTCCAGTGTCTGCAGTGCCCTTTGATTCACCCGGCCACTGGGAAAGCTCCCCGAGCTGACCGCTTCTACGCCTTCAGGCGCCAGGTGATTGAACAGCGCCTCGGACAGAATGCTGCGGCAGCTGTTGTGGGTGCACATGAACAAGACTTTCATCAGAAGATTCCTTGATTCAGAAACTGAGGCGCAATGCCAGGGCAGACAAGGTGGCGACGAGGATAGGCAGGGTCAGCACGATCCCAGTCTTGAAGTAGTAACCCCAGCTGATCTTGATGTCCTTCTTGGCCAGCACATGCAGCCACAGCAGCGTGGCCAGACTGCCAATTGGAGTGATCTTCGGGCCTAGATCGCAGCCAATGATGTTGGCGTACACCATCGCTTGCTGTACGACGCCATCAACTTCGGCGGCATGAATGGATAAGGCGCCAACCAGAACCGTAGGCATGTTATTCATGATCGAAGACAGCAATGCTGTTAGCAGCCCTGTACCCAGGGACGCGCCCCAAACGCCATAACCGGCGAACACGTTCAGGATCTGCGCGATGTGGTCGGTCAGGCCCGCGTTCTTCAAGCCATAGACGACCAGATACATACCCAAGGAAAAAATCACCACTTGCCATGGGGCCTCTTTGAGCACCTTGCTTGTGTTGATGGCGTGACCACGAGCCGCGATGACATAGAGAATGAACGCACAGACCGCTGCAATGGCGCTGATTGGCACCCCCAATGGCTCAATGACAAAGAAGCCGATCAGGAGTAGTGCCAGCACCCACCAGCCGGCTACAAACGTGGCCCGGTCGTGGATTGCCTCGTCCGGATTGTTCAGTTGGTTGAGGTCATAGGTCTTTGGTAAATCTTTGCGGAAAAACCACAGCAGCATGGCTAATGTCGCTGCCACGCTGACGATGTTTACCGGCACCATGATCGAAGCATATTCGTTGAAGCCGATATCGAAGTAGTCGGCAGAAACGATGTTGACCAGGTTGGAAACCACCAGCGGTAAGCTCGCCGTGTCGGCGATAAAACCGGCTGCCATGACGAATGCCAAAGTAGCCGCAGGAGAAAAACGCAACGCCAGCAACATCGCGATCACAATGGGTGTGAGGATCAATGCTGCTCCGTCATTGGCGAACAGGGCCGACACCGCTGCGCCAAGCAGGACGATAAATGCGAACAGCTTGCGGGTGCTTCCGCCTCCCCATCGGGCCACATGCAGCGCAGCCCATTTAAAAAAGCCTGCCTCATCAAGCAGCAAACTGATGATGATGACCGCGATGAAAGTTCCGGTAGCATTCCAGACGATGCGCCAGACCTCGGGTATGTCTGCAAGAGTAACGACGCCTGCCAGCAACGCCACGATGGCACCCAACGTGGCACTCCAACCAACTCCGAGCCCTTTAGGCTGCCAGATGACGAGCACGATGGTGGCGATAAATATCAATACGGCAATCAGCATTTCGTTAATCCGGTTGGGCGTGAATCAGCTGCACACGGCCTGGTTGATCGGACGGTCGTTCATACCGCACAGGCGTTTAGTATCGGTTTCCAGCCATTGCTGATTGGCGTCTACGACTTCTTTCAAAACCGCAGTTACCCACGCAGGCAAATCGGGGTTCAGGCGGTAGTACACCCACTGACCTTGCCGGCGATCCATCAACAAACCAGCAGAACGCAGCAGGGCCAAATGACGAGAAATCTTCGGCTGGTTCAGGTCGAGTGCCGCCGTCAGCTCGCAGACACACAGCTCGCCTTCGCTCACGACGAGCAGGGAAATTTTGGCTCGGGTGTCATCCGCCAAGCACTTGAATAACGTGGTGGGGTTCATGGGTTCTGTCATAGATCCTCCAGGTGTTTGGTCTTGACCAAAACGAAGAGCTTGATGCGCTCGTGGATGTCGTGGAGCGTGTGGCGAAATGCACCGGGATCATCGCTCGTTACTGGGTCAGGAAAGTCCCAGGCAATGACTTCACCTGCACTGGGCATTGGTAGGCACTCGCTGGCGGATTTATCGCAAAGAGTGATTACGTAATCGAATCGATCAGCTTGAAACTCGCTGATGGACTTGCTTCGCAGGCCCGTCGCATCGACTCCAACTGCCTCCAACGCCTGAATCGTGCGCGTATCAACCTCAGACGGTTGGGATCCTCCGCTGAAGGCCTCGAAGCGCGGGTCGGTGTGACGCAGCAAAGCCTCTGCAAGCTGGGAGCGGGCTGAGTTGGCAACGCACACGAAAAGCACTTTGATAGCAGGGGTCATGACTAGACTCGATGCATATGGAAAATCGAATATACGCTTTGGCAGATATTCGGTAAAGCGAATATGATGACTACGGCTTCGGCTTGGGCCGTAACAGTCCATGCAAAGCGGCACAAAGGAGATGAAAGGATGGAGTGGGAGATGATGATCCAGGCAACGGAAATAGCCGGTGGGCAATGGCAGCGCTTTCGCGATGCACTGAAATCTGCTGACCTTCCATCAGACGATATTGATCTTCCTGGCCGAACCTTTTTTGAGTTCACGCTGGACAGTGAGACGGTCGCATGGGGAGGATTCGAAACGCATGGTACGAACGGGTTGCTGCGCTCTCTGGTCGTGGAGCCCGCATACAGATCGAAAGGGGTTGGAGCTGAAATGCTTCGAGTCATTGAAGCGATAGCCGCCGGGCAGGGAATCGCTCGATTTCATTTGCTGACAACAACTGCATCAGGCTTTTTTGAACGGCAGGGCTACGCACTGAACCAGCGAGGCTCTGCGCCGTCTCTGATCTCACAGACGGAGCAGTTTAGGGGGCTTTGCCCTGGCTCGGCTTGCTACATGTGCAAGGCGTTACCATTCGACAATGGCTGATAGTCTGCCCATCCGATAGCCTGGGAGGTAGTGCCCAGTTTCGACCGATCCTTTACATGTGCGCGTACATGCACATATAGTCGCTACATGACCTTATTACTGAACCGAACCCAGGCAATCGAGGCCGCCATAGAGTCGCTGGACGGTGCATTCTTCAAAGCCCTCTGTGAGCCACCGCGAATCGCAGTGCTGAAGCGCGTAATGCTACTAGGCCGTGCTGATGTCACTGAAATTGCGGCTGACTTACCTCAAGAGCGTTCGGTTGTGTCTCGCCACCTTCAGGTGCTACTAGAGGCGGGGATCGTTAGAGCCACTAAGATAGGGCGCCAGATGTTCTATGAAGTGGACGGCCCAGCCATTATCAAGCGTCTAGAGGCCATCCTCATCCACACCAAAAGCATCGTTCCACTGTGCTGTCCAGGCGAAAAGGTCTGAGCCTTTTTTTGCATAAATACGTGCATGAGTGCGCATACATGAACATAAGCAGTCAGATGTTGGATGTTATTGTCATTGGTGCTGGCCAAGCAGGGTTGGCTACCGGTTGGCACCTGAAGCAGCACGGCCTCAATTTCCGCATTTTTGATGAGCAATCGCAGCCTGGGGGGGAACTGGCGTAATTACTACGATAGCCTTGAATTGTTCTCGCCAGCAGCATATTCCTCTCTTCCGGGGCTTCCATTTCCTGGAGCAGCAGGCCACTACCCTTCTCGGGATGAAGTAGTGCGTTATCTGGAAGGTTATGCCGACTTCTTCCGGTTACCTATCCTTCAAGGGATTAGGGTCGCGAACGTAGGTCAGGAAGGCGAAGGATTTCGGATCACTGCAGCGAACGGACAAAGCTTTTGTGCGAGAGCGGTGGTCGTGGCCTCAGGAGCCTTCAGTCGTCCCTACGTACCCGATATCCCTGGGCTCAAGAACTTCAGCGGCACTCAGCTTCACAGTGCTCATTATCGGAATGCAGAAGCATTTAGTGGGCAACGCATCGTCGTAGTTGGCGCTGCTAACTCGGCTGTACAAATCGCTTACGATTTATCCAAAGTTGCAACCGTGACTCTGGCCACGCGAGAGGCGATTCGATTCGCGCCACAACGGATATTAGGAGCAGATTTTCATACTTGGTTGAAATGGACAGGCCTAGAGAAAACTAAGTGGCTAAACGATCAAAGCACGCCTGTACTGGACGACGGTACGTACAGAAAGGCTCTGAGATCCGGACGCTTCAATCAAGCAGCAATGTTCTCCGAGGTCACTTCAACAGGCGTTATTTGGGCCGAAGGGCAGCATGAAACCGTTGATAGCCTGATTTTTGCCACTGGCTATCGTCCGAACCTGCCATTTCTCCAAGGCCTTCCAGTAATGGATGAGCAGGGACGAGTGGCGCAGCGCGACGGGCGAGCCGTTCATGTTCCAGGCTTGTACTTTGTAGGCTTGCCCAAACAACGCAACTTCGCTTCTGCAACCCTACGAGGAGTGGGGCCTGATGCCGAACAAATACTTCGGTATTTGCTAAAGCGAGTTCGTAAGTTAGAAGCCGCCCCGACGCTCGTAACGCAAAACTGAGCCGCTGGCGTCCGAAAAAACAAGAGTCCGTAGCTAGTGAAAAACCTAGAAAGCAGCCAACGACCTATCAACCGATTCAAGCTTGTGTGGGCATTAGGCATCGCACAAATCCTTGCTTGGAGTTCGACCTATTACCTGCCAGCAGTTCTTGCAACACCAATCACCAAAGAAACAGGATGGTCAGTTACGAGCGTAGTGATTGGATTATCTTGGGGACTGCTGGTCGCAGGAGCTTGCTCGCCCATGGTGGGACGATGGATCGATCAAAGTGGGGGACGCCCCGTGTTGGCAGCTAGCTCGTTATTTTTGGCGATGGGTATGCTGTTGATGGGCTTAGCCAGTCACTTGGCCGTTTATTACCTAGCATGGACGCTGATCGGCGCGGGCATGGCTGCTGGCCTTTATGACGCAGCGTTTTCGACTCTCGGACGACTACTTGGCGACCACGCACGTGCCTCGATGACTGGTCTAACCTTGCTAGGTGGGTTTGCCAGCACCTTAGGCTGGCCACTGATCGCAGGCCTAGAGCACCAGATCGGGTGGAGGTACAGTTGCTTTGCCTTAGCCGCAATGCACCTGGTAGTTGGACTACCAATCCATCTTCTGACAATTCCCAGCGAGAAAGGCCCCCCAGCCGAATCTGCACCTCTTACAAGTCCCTCGTCCATTCCTAGGCTTTGTACGAAAAGTATTGCCGCATGCAACGTAGGCTGCAGGCCAAGGTGACCATGGCTGCAAAGCTCTTGGCCAGCTTGTCATAGCGAGTGCCGATCCTGCGATTTTCTTTCAGCCAGCCA
>Ga0310814_10008_pt1 | contig 153790 bp, 157 predicted proteins | sample Persta1Coculture_FD_201299 | JGI IMG/M metagenome (GOLD analysis project Ga0310814, IMG submission 201299) | Contaminated culture microbial communities from Brunswick, Lower Saxony, Germany - Peredibacter starrii DSM 17039 Co-culture | ecosystem: Engineered > Lab culture > Culture media >... | reverse complement strand
GATTAGTTGTGAGCTTTTTGCGCTCAGAAAGAGAAAAGGCCCTCATAATCTGCTCCTTTTAAGGATTTTAGCCCATTTTTTAGAAAAGCGGTTTTTTTAGCTTGTCTAGAAAATGGGGTACAGATCAATCAGGGCCCTTTTTTTTAGAACTTAAACGTATGCCCTGATCCAGAAAAACTTCGCCACTCTTTTCCATTATGGCCTTCATTCGGATTCCCATGATGCAGGAATGATTTAAAATACTGCGACATGTGTTCACGAAGTGCTTCACGACTTTCTTTATTAGAAGGCCTCCAGGCAAATCTAGCAAACTGTGGACGGTCCTCAACAAAGTTTCCTAAGTAGAAAATCGCATCAAGTCCATGGAAAGCTCCAAAGACGCTCTTCCAAGGCTCAGGAGTTTCTTTCCAGGTAAATTCATATTTATAGATGTTCCAGTTAAAGGGACGAAGGGACTGGGAAATACTTTCAAGAGAGTTTGAAAGTCCAATGCTGCTACTGCGAGTGATGCCATCGAAGGTAGAGAGGTACTCGTCTTTGATGATAGCACTTCGCGGATAGCTGCGACCACTATTCAGCATACGGAACAGGTCACCCTCAGTTGGTTTAAACATCGTCGCTCCAACTAAATAAGTGGCCTCATCAATAGTAGAACCAAGAATCATTGGAACGCGATTATATCTTCCAGTCATGACCGATGCTAAACCATCGAAGGGAAGAACCGTTCCATCTGAAACATGTTGAGTGGGCACAATAAAACGAGGAATCGCGAGCAACTCCGCGGCCGATTTTGAAAGAAGATACTTTCTGACCGTCTGTGGCCCTTGCTTACGAACCCATTCCTTCGCCTCATCCGCATCTTTGGCAATTTTATCTGCAATTAAAAGATCATGGAGAAGATTATCCGAACGCTCTTCAATCACGAGTTTTGGATAAGCATTCGGTAAACCGGCCGAACAAATGGCCCCATTGAACAAATTCTTTGCGAGCGGGCTTTGAAGTAGACCCCATACATTCATACATCCGGCAGATTGACCGGCGATCACAACGTTATCCGGATCACCACCGAAATTTTCAATATTATTCTTCACCCAATTAAGGGCCATGATGAGATCAAGAGTTACATGGTTTCCGGCGCTATCTAGTTTGTTGCCGGTCTCAAGTGAAGGATGAATGAAAGAAGCAAATAGACCCAAACGATAGTTAACGCTTACGAAAATGGCATCATTATGTTGAGCAAACCAAGCACCATCATAATTGGGATCGTTGGCCGTGCCCTTAGTGTTTGATCCACCATGAATCCAGAAAAACACTGGGCGCTTATAATTGGCATTTTGACGAGGCTTCCATACGTTTAAATAAAGACAGTCTTCTGAACCAACTGCCTGCCCTTCATAATCTGGACTTACGTTTGAGAACATGTTCCAAAGCTGTGCACAGACCGGCCCCATCCTTTGCGCCACAACTCTTTGACCTAATCTGATTTTTTTTGGGGCCTTCCAGCGAAGATTTCCCACAGGGGCCTGAGCATATGGAATTCCAAAATAGGCCTCAGTATCATTCGGACCATTGAGTCCAATGAAGGTCGTGCCTTCAGATTGAACAAGTGGAGCCGGAGCTGCAAAAGTAGACAGAGAGATTAGAAATGAAAATAAAAATAGAGTTTTCATAACCAATGACGCTATCAGAGAAAAAAAGGCCCGTCAGTATTACATTTTCTTACTCGGGAGCTTCATGTTCACAGTCATAAACAGCTGGATGCAGTGAAAGAAATTAATCACTGAACGACCCATGAATTTCGAAGCATGAGAAGAGCTTCCTGACTGATTTGAACGGCGCCGGTATGAGGATGATCAAGATCGTGAATGAAGCAGACAATAACAGCAAAGACAATAATGAATAAAGTCATGGCCCAATGACTCTCTTTCTGACTGTAACCTCGGTCATAATTGAGCATGCCGATAGTCACAATCGCTATCATGAGAATGATCATATAGATGGAGGGCGGCAGGTTCACGTCCAAAGCAATAGAGCGCTCAAACTCACTGTCAAACATGTCAGTCATGGCGTAGAGATAAGCACTCTCGAGGGCCCCTCTATTTTTTAAGGTAATTACCTCAAAGTCGGTGAAAATCTCTTTTTGAATAAGCCCAGTTTCTTTTTTTATCTCCGCCATCCTTTCAGGATTGTCATAGCTGTCATAGGACTCGATTCGAAGATCCAGGTAGCGCCTATAAAGTTGCTTATATTTGGCCGCATCAACGTGAATAATTTTTCCTCGAAGATAAGTTGAGCTGATGGCATTTGCTTCATCTATGACGAGCTTTCTTCGAAGTTCAAATCGACTCACGGCCATTGAATAAGTGAAACCCAAAATGAGACTCAGCATCGCAAAGGAACTGGTGGTGATAATTTCAGAGACCTTAAATGTTTCAAGCGGAGAAGATTCTCTGACTCTTTTGCCCCACATGAAAGTAATAACCGATATGATCCATAAAACAGACCAAACGATGAGAAAGTTAATGTAGAAGGGATATTCAGATAAATTAATGCGGTCCTCTTAGTCGATTGGTTGAAAAGACTTTAGACTCGTCAATGGGATTATTGCTGAAAGAATTGCAGAGTCAAGAAAGGTAGGGCCTATGCACATCGACAGCAACAGTGGTTATCAAATTGATCTTTTCGGAAACATCCCAGTGCTTGATGCCTGGTGGAAAAAAAGCAAAACGAAGAACAGAGTTTTGACCTTGGTCCTCATTACTTGGGTCCCTCTTTTGTTACTTTCTCTCCTTGCCTCCCGCGAAACGATCCTGACTGATTATGCAATTCATATGCGCTTTTTAATCGCACTCCCACTGCTCCTTATCTCCAGCATGAAGTCCGGAGAGCGGCTGAGAGAATCTTTTTATCAGTTCATTGAGGCAGAAATTCTTGATCCCGAGGATTACAATAAGCTTAAATATGAGATTAATCGAACCAGAGAGCTTCGCGACTCGAAATTTGCGAAGATCATCATTTTATTATTGGTTTATACCGTCGTAGGTTTATATCTCTTTCAATTCAAAAATATTGAAAATCCCATCTGGAGAACGGCCGATGATGGATTTTCGCCCGCTGGTTGGTGGTTCAATTTAATTAGCCAACCATTGTATTTTTATTTTCTCTTCTACTTTCTCTATCGCACAGGTCTGTGGTGTCGTTTACTTAAAAAAGTCTCTGGCATGAAACTTCATTTGAAGGCCTCAAACGGAGACGACGCCGGAGGTTTAGGTTTTCTAGGACATCTTTTAGTGTTCTTCATTGTGCCGTGTTTTGCGATTTCGATCTCACTGGCCGGAAGTATGCTCAATCTGGTGCTTTACGAAGGAATTGATGTAAATGACATTAAATTCATTCTGGGAGTCCTTTGTGCGGGTTTCCTTTTACTCCTTGCTGGACCCTTATTGTTTTTCTTCCCGGCCATGAAAGAGGCCAAACACCGAGGCATATCTGAGTATGGAACTCTCATGGGAAGGCAATTACATGCATTTGAAAGAAAATGGTTAGTGCGTGAAATTGATCCCAAAGACAATATTCTGCAAGATGAGGACTTTCAAAGTATAGATTCCAATAACGCCGTTATTGCAAGAGTTCACAGCATGCGGCTAGTTCCTTTCAGCCTTAAAGACCTGGTTCCACTATTAGTAGCTATTCTCCTGCCGTTTATTCCAGTGGTAGCGATCAAGGTTCCTTGGAAGGTTCTATTGGCCCAAATCACCAAAGTTATTATGTAAGTCGATGAAATTGTAGATTTAAGAAAATTTGAGTCTATAAATCGGCCAAGCCTCCGATAAGGGGGTCATGAAAAAACTAAGTTTACTTCTCCTTCTCCTTTGTGCTGCCTGTAACCCAGAACTTAAAGAGCTGGGAGCAAGCAAAAATGACCTCGTAAAATACTTTCAAATTGGCGCTGGCGGACTGGGTGAAGGTTATCTCATCGTTGCCCATGTCGGCGAAAAACGTATTCTGACATTCTATCTTAAAACAACTACTGGCTATTCACATACAGATGTCACACTCGCTAGTGGCGAAGGCGCTTACATTCTAGATTCAGTGTATTCTCAAACTCCAAACTGCCAGTTGAAGCCTGATTTTAAGCAAGGTGATTATCTGGAGTATTTGAATGTGGGTGGAGAGGCGAAGGCGCTTAACCTTCAAGAGCTTAATCGTGAAGAGGCCATGAAGACCACGAAGAAGCTTGGCTGCTAAACTGCCATCAAAACCTGATCTCACAGACTCTTCCCTTTTAGTGTTGCTCCGATAAGTACCGTATGAAAAAAATCATTCTGCTTATTTTGTGTGTGGCCTGTAATGCTAGTCAAAACACAGGAACGGTGAAGGGCCACCAGACGTCTATGGCAACCACATCCACTTCGGAAGCGTGGTCTACTCAAGGTTGCAATACCACTTCTTATCAACAAGACACCACTGACCAAACACTTTTTTGGGGAAGACGTTTGATCTACTCAAGTCTGAGTGGTGAAGATGCTAATAATGAATGTACCTGGCAGAGATGGGGTGTTGCCCTTTATCGCGCTGATTTCGCAAAAAAGTCACTTACATTCTTGAAATTTGCTTTCATGCCGATGGCAAAGATTGGTGATGGAAGAACCATCACCACAGCTTATGATCCAACTGTCGCCATCATCGGAGGTGTTAAGTATGTGGCCTTCGAGTGTCATGGAGAAGGATTTAGTGGAAGTGTTGGTGCCTGTGTGGGTCGAGTTGATACAGAAAATCAGGTCGTGGCCTCCACGGTAAAGGTTTATGTCGATGGTGTATCGAGCACGAATCCAAATTTGATTCCAAGTGCCTCTGTTCCGAAATTGACCAGTACCACAAGTGGCAAGGCCTACTTGAGCTGGACCCAGGTCAACATTGATAAATCGACGGGGAAATGGATCAAACTTCTTTCCCGCTCCATTGAATTTAATCCAAGCATGGCGAGAATTAATTCCGATGGTGCCGCTTCTAATACTTATAATCCGAATACTGCTAACGGTACTGCCGATCTTTTTGATGTGAAAGAGATTCGGCCCGGGAAATTCTTTTTCACCGGGGCCCGTGGTGAAAATGGTTGCAAGTCACCGATGGATAATATCGCTGGCTGCTACAACTTAGAAATTGGTGTGGCCAATGCTGTGACGGAGAATGGTGCCTTTGATGGTTACTCGCAAACGGTCTATACCCTTCCTGATAATCCTATTGAATACTTTCGGTGGGCGTATAATCCCGTGATGCAAACCTGGGGTGTGTTTGGTGCCTTTATCAATAGGCCCGGAACTGCCACCGCCAGAACGCTTCCCGGCGGTCTGTATTTTATCCCAATTGATATTTCTCTCTTACCAGTTAAGAACGCGGCCATTTGTAATCCAGCTACTCAGCCTTCGCCTCATTGGGGTGTGAAAAACGGAACGTGTATGCGTTCTTGTGGGCAGATTGGTGGCTCAAGAGCATTCACTACCACTTGCGCCAGTAATGGATTTCGTGACGTAGGGGTTGCTTACGATGTGGCCTATTGCTGTGGCCCTCTTTGTGATTCCGCGACTCAACCTGCACCACACTGGGGAGTGAAAAACAACCAGTGTCTGCGTTCGTGTGGTCAGATTGGTGGAACGGTCGCACCTAAGACGGCCTGTTCAAAAAATGGTCTAAAAGATATGGGTTTCGCCTACGACGTCCCATTTTGTTGTGGCCCTATCTGTGATCCAAAAACTCGGCCTGCGCCAAATTGGGGCGTGAAAAATGGTCAGTGTCTTGCTTCTTGTGGCGGGATTGGTGGAACCAGAGCGTTTACTACTTCATGCGCTCAGAATGGGATGAAGGATGCTGGAGTCGCTTACGATGTGCCATATTGCTGTAAATGAAATTATCAAAGGTCGAAATCACTTTCGCCAGCGGAAGTGGAACTTAAGAATCTACTTCCGCCAGGGAAGTAGATTCTTAGAAGTGAAGATTACTGTTCAGAAACTTCCATGTCCCAGAAGTCACAATCACGGTTAAAAGATAGAACCGCAGTTCTGCCTTCTAGTTCAACCGTATAAATTTCAAGATCACCTTCAACAGATGCTTCAGTGATTTGAGCTACTGGAGATACTTCCAGAGCAGCACCAAGTGCGTTTTTGTCACAGTCTAAAATTGGATCAGCGAATGCCGACATTGAAGCTAAAAGAGTTACTGCTACTAAATACTTTTTCATGATGTCTCCCAGGTTTTGAATTGAGAGATTTGTACGACGGATGCAGGAGTTAAATCAAAATTTATGCATCTTTTACAGAACGGAAAGTGATAACTGGAGTGAACGCTAGAGCTGTTCCAGCATGTAGAGATAAAGATTCTCCACCTTAGTGCGGGCCCAAGGGGTCTTACGAAGGAAAGCAAGGCTCGACTTGATGCTCGGGTCATGAGTAAAACAACGAATGGTGATCATGTTCCCCATTTGCTCCCAGCCATAGAAATCCACTAATTCTTTGAGAATCATTTCCAGGGTCTTTCCGTGAAGTGGGTCTTTGGGTTTTTGGTTCATTTGCAAAGTGGGTAGATTTATTATTGGTATGATGGTTGTAGATGTAAGAGCTCGACCAGTCAAGGGACCTCTTAAGCCCCCTATTTTATTCTTGTCTGTCACATTTTAGACACTCTATAAGAACTTCCTCTCATTCTCACCTATGGCATAAATATCTTATAATAATGAGATGGAGTTTCTATGCGTTTACTGATCCTTTCTTTGTCCCTACTCATTACAGGTGTGTCCTTCGGGGGTTCATACGACTCTTCCGAAATCGTGAAGAAAAATCCAGGAATCGCAAAGCGCTTAGACTTCTTAAAAAAGATCGAACTAAAAAATGAAGTCACTATGGCCATCATTGGTGACTACATCCATACCGATACTTTCTCTCACATCATTAAGATCAACGAGAAAGAGCAGGACGGAAACTTCCTAGATGATGATAACAATGGTTATGAGGATGATTATTACGGGATGAATTTCAATAACCGTAACGGTCGCCTCTATACTCCCGTGGCCACAGGTCATGAGAATGGCATTACTTCCTTGGTTGAGGCCTTCATCACGGATAATCAACTCTCAAAAATTAAAATCATTCCTATTAATGTAACCACAGACACACGCACATTTGATGAGCTTTATATGAAGAAAGTGTCGGACGCGATTGATTACGCTCGCCTGCGCGGAGCTCAGGTCATTTCCATGTCAATTGGAGTGGATGCTGAATCGAATTCCTTTTTCAAATTCATCGATAACAATCGCCAGAAGTCTCTTGCGTACTATCAGGCGGCAGTAAAACGCGCTCAAGACAAGGGCATTCTCATGGTGGGCTCAGCTTCCAATGATCCGGCACGAGATCTCGTGAAAGAACCGGTAGCACCGGCCAATTCAACGGGAGTAATCTCAGTTGGGAACGTAAACTTCGATGCCAAAATCCAGAGTGCCTATGGGGCAAACATAGATCTAGCTTGGTATGGAACTGGATTGTATGCGTGGTATGGCGGAAAAGATGGTTACCGAACTGTAAAGGGATCTTCTTATTCAACTCCGCTGGTGGCCTTAACTTTAGCGGTTGCGAAATCTTTAAAACCAGAACTAAGCTTCAATGATGTGGGTCTTTTTAGAACTTCTTGTGAGAAGACCATCACTGGAAGTAAGAACATTAAATCCAAGTGTGTCTTCTCACCAGAGAAGCTTATTCAAAAACTAAATTAGTTACAACGATCGCCGTCGATTTTTAGAACAGCAAGATTGTCCCCGTTCTGGAAGCTGTACTCAACGCTTTCAACTTCGATATAAGAAGTTGAAGGGTGATAACCATCAAAGTACCAACGAGCAGAGAATGTTGTTGTATAGTAACGATCAATAATTCCTTGATCAACGCGATCAATACGAACAGCTGTTGTAACTTCACGTAGACCATATGGCTGAACCATTTCCGGACAACGTTCTTTGAGAACTTTCAGAAGACGCTGCTGAAGCTCAACTGAAATTGGGCTGTCTTTTTTAAATGTAAAATCAATTGTGTTTGCGAGAGCTGAGACAGAAAGAGATAGAGCGAAAAGAGCGATAAACTTTTTCATAAGTCCTCCTGGGGTGTTTTTATGAGGAGCTTATACAACTAGAGTGGCGCTTTTGTTGTTAGGACTATGTCAGAGTTTCATGGGGAAAATGAAATCTTTGGCCCTACTAGATATTGGCCCTTCAATCTTTACAACAAGTTGACTTCAACCGGGGCTTCTTCGATCATAATCATATGAACACTAAATTTATACTTGGTTTGGCGATTTCCATCTTACCTCAATCTATGTGCCTGGCAGACACCATCAGCAAAGATATCATTTTCGCAGATACTGTTTATGTCGGAGGTATTAGCTGCGGGACTGATATTCCTGGAGGGTACTGTGAGTTACCTACCCCTACTTTCAAAGATGATGGAGCCGCATTAGATAAAAAAGCAAATCTACAAGGGGCGTGTGTTCAAGGGGGCGGCGATTGCACGATGGTCGTTTTCACCACTGAGACAAAAGAGCTTAACCCACAGACCCTTTTGGCCCGGGTTTCGACTACAGCAGGTGAGCAAGTCTGGATCAAAACGAGCAAAACTAATTTAAAGAAAATTGAAGATCTAATCCCTAAGCTGGATATTGGAGAGAATGAGATTGAGTTCAGACCAGGACTTCAGTTTGTTTATGCAGATAAAGATTTATCAAAAAAAATTCCTTTAACTGAGATCACCAAGATCACTTCAAGGCCCTATTCTGAGGCCGACAAAGAATTAGAGATCATTGAGCGTGAAGAACTTCCTGCGACTACTTTGAATGGAAAAAGAATCATTGGTATTCGGCTCAACAAACTTAGAGTTGATGCAAAAAAGTATGCTGAAGATTCCTATGAGGCGAAAAAAAATGCAGTTCGCGTGAAGATCCAAGATTTTTACTTTCCCGCATTCGATGAAAAGGGCCGGATCAATTATTGGTTTTTGCCAGATCCTGGTTGCTGATTTTAACCCTTTGTAAGTTTCGTAAAAAAAACAGTCCCTTGCCCTAAAATTTTCTAGACAACTGGCCTTAGATTCCATTAGCTTAGAATCTTCCTTTTCCATTTTCTGTGCCCAGGTGGTGGAATGGCAGACACACTACCTTGAGGTGGTAGCGCTGCGAGGCATGCTGGTTCAAGTCCAGTCCTGGGCACCATTATTTCAAGCTCAAAATCTCCATACACATTCAGAATGCCATAACGTAGAAATCGCCATATATAGGCATCCATGTTCACAAGTCTAAAAGCTATTTTAGTAGCCCTGTGTTGCTCATCCATATTGATGAGCAGTGCAATTGCACAGTCCAATATCGACCCTCAAAACGCACGCTTAAAAAACCTCATTAGTTGGCATAAAAATCTTCCCACAGGCCAAGGTGTGCGAGTTGCAATCATTGATTCAGGTCTCGTTCAGGATTTTCCTGGCAACATCCTTTCTGGCTGGAACTTTATTGATTCTAGTAATGATGTGGCCGATACAGAGGGGCATGGAACAGGATCGGCCAGCGTTGTCATAAATCTTGCTCGCGATGTAGAGATCATTCCCTTAAAAGTCACACAGGATGGAGTTTCGAACGACAATATTCTAATTTCGGCAGTTGTCTACGCTATCAAGAGTGGCGCCGAAATTATCAATCTCTCTATAAGCTTCGAAACAAAGCACTTTTTAGAAGTTAAAAAGAATGTCACCGACGAAGAGTTTGCTCGCACTTTATTTGTGATCGCTGCTGGGAATAGAAAACAATTCATCCCAGAAAAGTTAGGAAACAATGCACTCATAGTAGGAGCGACTCCATTAAATCTCCCTATCGAATTAGCAATCTATTCGGACTGGGGACCAGGAGTGGAAATTGCGGCCCCTGCCGGAGGAGTTGATGATGGGATAACTGTCTATAAGACCATCAGGCCACTTACCTATCGCCTTTATAATGGGACATCAGCGGCAACACCCGTTGTGTCTGCAGCAGCTGCCATTCTCAAAGAAAAATATCCGCGCTTAAGCGGCAAAGAAATAAAAGAGATTCTTTTGAGCACTGCAAAATCTAAGTCTAGTTTAGGTAATAGAGTTAAAAATAATAAGTTCCTAAGCCTAGATTAATTTTTTTTCACCATGTTTGATTGACCGAACGAAAGTATGAAGATATAAACCTATGCACACAAGATATTTAACCTAATGGAGGAAATATGAAAAAAGTGATTTTAGGTTTAGCTCTTACTGCTTCTGCATTCTCTGCTTTCGCTCAAGACATTAACTTCGGCGCTCAAGAGCGTTGGTTAGCTCAAAACGGTGGCTTCACTTGTGGTGGCGCTGCTAATACTGCAACTCAAGCTGTTCCAGCTGAATTCAAAAACAAAGCAATCATCTTCACCTACATGACGACTGATTACACACTTGATAACGGTAAATTCGTTGCTTCTTACTATGAGAAAGGAACTGAATGTCGTTATAACCTTGTTGGCCAAGCTGATAACGTGAACATGATCTTCACTAAGACTGATTCTACAGCTTACTCAATCAATGGTTCACCGGTTGCTAACTGTGCTGAAGGGAAAGCTTACCTTGATTCACTATTCGCAGCTCCTACAAAGTACTTCTATAAGCACGGTACAATGGCACTTCAAGTAGCTGTTGCTGATGCTGCTGCAGTTTGTGGCGAAGGTTCTACTCACGTAGGTATCTTCTTCAAGAAGGCTGCTAAGACTAAAATCGACTAATTAAAATTAAAAGGGACCCAATCGGGTCCCTTCTTTTGTTATCTTGGAAGCAAATCTTCCACATCACCTAAGTAAAATCTAATTCGATTAAGGCTCGATTTCAGATTCGATAGTTGCTCTTGTAGAGTAAACATCGATTGATCTGGAAACTGATTCTGATCTACAACTTTACGAGGGGCCTTCACCACCTCATTCTCTTCCTCGATCTCAATCTCAAGATCAAAGTCTTCCATTTTGGCTTCTTTGATAAGTTCCTGAATCGGATCCATCATCGTAGACGCCATCTCCGCCGTTCTTCCAAAGAGCGAAACCACATTCACTGTGTCTGCTTCAACTTGCTCTCTACCTGTCACGTTCATAGTTTCCCTTTAACGGCCCTAAGCGCCTTACCTAGTTTCATGTTGCATGCCCTGTGCCATTCCTGACGGCTTAGGAGCAGTGCCTTATGACACTATTAAGCATCAGTTTTTGGTGGTTTAGGTGGAAATGACCTGGTGCATGTAAAACTTTTAATGGTGTCTAATTTAACACCGGCCAAAGATTGTACATGTTGGAAATTGTTGCCCGCTTGTGCGCCACGCAGGAAATTCAATAGAATTTAGCTATGAGCAACCCTAACTGCGCGCAATGTCGACATTATTACATCACTTGGGACCAGAAAACCCCGAATGGCTGCCGTCGTTTCGGCATCCAATGTAAGGAACAACCCTCGAAAATCGTATCGATGGCCGGACTTGGTACATGTCAGGGATTTGAAGCTAAAAAGAAACCTGAGGTCCAAAATAAGGGTCTAGACCTTAACCGAAAGGAACTCTGGTAGTCCTTGACCCAGTTCGTGATAGTTCGGGCTGATTTCATTAATAATTCCCCCGCCGATACACATTTCTCCCTGATAGAAGACAATTGACTGTCTTGGAGTCATGGCCCGTTGAGGCTCATCAAATACAACCTTCACGCTATTATTCTCTACAGTAACTGTACAAGGCTGTTCCGGCTGACGGTAACGAACCTTCGCCTTACACTTAAAAGTGCCTTCAGGAGCATTTGTGAGCCAATTAAGCTCTACTGCAGTCAGGCCGTCAGCATAAAGCGCTGGATGGTCTTGTCCTTGAGCAAGAATCACTTCGTTCTTCTCAAAGTTCTTCGCAACCACGAACCATGGCTCGCCTGGTCCGCCTACTCCCATGCCCTTACGCTGGCCCAGAGTATAGAAACAAGTGCCGTCGTGCTGACCGACCACTTTTCCATTCTTAATATCAATGAAATTTCCTTTCGTGCTCTCAATGTATTGAGAGAGGAAATTCTTGAAGTTTCTCTCACCGATAAAACAAATACCGGTTGAATCTTTCTTCGCCGAAGTCGCCAGATCAAACATTGTTGCTAATTCACGTACTTTTGGTTTTGGAAGATGCCCAATCGGGAAAAGCACATCTTTAAAAACTTCTTTCTGAACCGCATAGAGGAAGTAAGTCTGATCTTTATTCAGATCAGCGCCCTTCTTTAACTCTCCATTCTCAAGCTGACAGTAGTGACCCGTGGCCAGGTAATCAGCGCCCAGAAGTTTTGCCCTCTGGTAGAACACTTTGAATTTAATTTCACGGTTACAAAGGATGTCCGGGTTCGGTGTATGACCTTTACGGTAATCATTCAAGAACTCAGAGAAAACTCCGTCCCAATACTCTTGTACGAAATTTACTGAGTAATATGGAACATCAAGTTTCTCACAAACCTTGATCACGTCCTGATAATCGAAATCGGCCGGACATGTGCCATCTGGATTTGTTTCATCCCAGTTCTTCATGAAAAGACCCAGAACTTTGTAGCCCTGAAGTTTCACAATCAAGGCCGACACAGAAGAATCCACGCCGCCGGACATGCCGACAACAACGGTCTTCTGACCATTGGCCAGAAATTCTTCATGAGTTAGATTGATTCCGTACTCTTTTAAGAGCTCGGGCTGGTAAGAAAAATCCATGCCGCTTTATAGCGGATTTTGCACCCTTTAGGAAGGGTGCAGGAGTTTTTACTTGGTCAAATCCAGAAGAGTCCCGATGACCGCGCCCCCAACATATTGATAAGCGTGCCAGAGAGTCTCGTGATTAAGCGTTTCCGGGGTATCCTGGGCCGTTTGGTAGAACTTTGGATTGAAGTCGTCCTCCCAATTCTGAGAGAAAGTAGCGGACATAAAGCCCTGTTCCCAGAAGCGGAAATTGTCCGAATTTTCAAACCCATTTGGTTTGGCCTCGAAAGTGACCTTGGTCGTAATTTTCTTTCCGTGCTCAAGAAGCTTAGAAACCCAACGGGCCTCATCGGCGTTGTCACGAAGGTAGATAGACATGTTGCCGGTCTTTTTTGTTTTATCAAAGAAGCTCGAATCCTGGCCCAGCATCTCGAGATTCACCACACCCAAAACTTCTTTACCAGCTTTCTTCAGTTCACGAGCATAGAGTTCAGAGCCATGAAAACCAATTCCCTGCCAGTCTAAGAAAACAACCTGAACGGAATAATTCAGATCAAATTGCGCCATGGTTTTAATAAGACCAAGAGCAACTGCTACACCTGAAGCATTATAGTTTGCACCAGGCATCGCCTCATTGGTTTTTACCAGAAGTGTTTTAGGATCGTGAGAAATGGTATCGTAGTGAGCAGTCACTACCAACACTCGGTGCGTGTTGATCCCTGGTTTCTCCCATACAATATTTTCTACCTGATTGTTTTTCTGTGAGTCGGCAAGATTCTGCATATAACCTGTGAACTTCTGCCACTTCATATAGTCAGGAGTTCCTTTAGGAATTTTCCCTTCGACCTTTTCATCAAAATCTTTTTGATAAAACTTTTTAACCGTTTCAACTTCGGGAGAAAGAGAGTTCATCGAAAGTTTTCCGGACTTTTTTGGATCCAGTTTTTCAATGGTCTCCAAGAGAAAGTTACGTGCCTTTTCATGGCCCTGCATTCCTACCATTCTTGAAGGAGCAGAGACCTTTACAAAGGTATTCACCCATTCAACCAGATTCTTATTCGAGACCTGTCCAAGATCACTCTTAAGCTGGAAATATGTAGACGGCGCACGACCGGCAAATACTGAGCACGATAAACTAAAAATCGCGGGAATAATCAACTTTCGGAACACTTTCTTCTCCTTCTACTACTTCTGGATCACGAGGCACATACTGAACCTTGCCCGTGAGAAAAACTTTGGAATTTTTGCCCTTTTTCTTGATCACACTCAGGAGATCACCTTCAATTAAAAATTCCGGATTGGTTAATTCTATAAAAGCAGATGACAAAGTTTTGGGATGGACCCAGCACTCGTAGACTTTTTCAGGTGAAACGACCAAAAAACCTTTTTGCGGTTCCACCCAAGAGCTTTCAGTTGAAAACTCGCAGTTCGTAAGAAGAATTTTATTATGCATAAAATAACTTTCTTCTTCGATTTTGATCAATTGATTCGCACCAGAATATTCTCCAATAAAACCTTTTGTGGTTTTACCAAGATTTCTAAATTCAAAACTTTCGCCAAATGTATGATGAAAAACACCCATATGATTTCCAATGGTGCTGCTTCCATCTGCGGTGACTAATTCGCCTTCTTTTCTGAAGCGTTCCGGAATTTGCGCAGCAAAGATCGGAGTCATCTCTTCTTTCCAACTTAAGCACTGATGCATCTTAAGTTCTTTCGGTGAATCAACCACACCGAAGTTTTCTGCCAGTTTCAAAACTTCTTTTTGAGAAAGATCGGAGAGAGGAAGAATTAAACTTTTTAAAATGTCCTGTGGCAGGCGAGACAAAAGAGCTGATTGATCATTCTCTTCATCATTAGAGGTATGAACAAACACTTTACCAGTGGCCTCCTGATGAAAGAGTTTTGCGAAATGTCCCGTCGCCAGATGTTTTACGTTCGCTTCTTTCATCTTCTGATGAAGAATGCGCATTCTGAGTTCATGGCAATTCCAGCAAGGTCGTGCGAGAGTGCCGGTCAATTTATGGCCCATCCACTCATCGATAATTTCGTCTTTAAATTCGCCGGCCGCCTTGATCACCTGTAATGGAATATTCAACTTTTGACAGAACTCTTTTATGGCATCCAGTTTTTTTGGATTAATATGACAGGACAGAATTTGAGATGAATCCCCTTTCCAGTCTTCCCAGTCATTGATGATGGTCACGGCCATGAGATCATACTTCTGAATCTTCAAAAGATAGGCCGTCACATAGGAATCGATCCCACCGGATAAACCAATGATAACCTTTTCTTTCCGAGCCTTTTGATCTGGTATGTAGGCCTCTTCCAGCTTCTTTTTCATGTCCATGTGTAAATTATAAGTGAGTTTCCTTTAAGGTTCCACGTGGATTTAACCGATCTTTATCATGGATGAACTCGCAAAAGCCTTTTGGCATATACCTTTATAAGAAAGAAACTCAGGACCGGAAGGTTTTGAAGGATCTATTGCAACTTCTAAGAACAAATTGTCCTTCGAAGGGAAATAGCTTCTCTTACATTGAGGCGGAGACTTCTCTTCATCCGCATCTTTCTCTCTGGGACAATCTCCAAATTGAAATCGGCCCTTCGAGTTTAAAAGAACTGGAACACACCCTAAAGCCTGAGTGGTTGGCCCTGTTAAATCTTTTAAAACAGCCGCACCAATTGACCCAGGAATCTCAGACTTGGGAAAAATTCATGACAAGTCTTTTGAAGGGACTCATGAATCCTTCTCAAAATCTTCTGATTGATATGAATGAGGATCTGTTCTCACCTTTCATGCTTCAAAGTTTTAAGAAGAGCGTGATGGAATCGACCAAAGATAAAACAATTTATCTCGCCACAAATCACACTTCTCTTTGGTTAGATTGCGCTCACACGCTTGTAGGTAGAAACGGTTATGTTTTTGATATTCAGACTCTGGATCAAGAGACCGTGAAAAAGCACTGGGTCGCTTAAGTCTATTTTCTCACTTTAATCGAACAATTAATTTTAATCGCCGTAGTTGTGAACTTGTTCATGGGCTTCACTCTGATATGCAAAGACCATGGGCCAATATCAAGTTCCACACTCGCAATCGAATTGAACTCTCCAATCTTAGCGTCAGATAAATACTTTTTTAGATCAGAGTATGTGTGAAGATCAATATCCGGAGATTCTCCCGACGGGAATTCGTGAAAACAAATCACCTGTAGGATTTCACTCTTACCAAATCCCATGAGCGGCGCCAGAGAGGCCGCGAAGGCCTCAGGATTTTGTTTCTGAGCGTTTGAAAGAATAGTGTGCATCTCTTGAGCAATACGAGCGTAATAGCTTTTTAAGATGTTTCTCGAGTCTTGATCAAGTTCTCCTGGAAGCTCTGAGAAACCCTTTTGGACCCATAGTCCGAAGTTCCCTGAGTAGTCCAGATCATGAAGGGCATGAAGCTCGAAGGCCATTCGGCTAAATTCCAAATCCACCAACTGATTAAACTTTTCCTGAATCGATGAATCTAGAAAAGGAAAGTACTGAAGAAAGAAGCTCTTTATCCCTCCACTCTTGGTGTTCACATAAGCGTGCTTCTTATTGAGCTTTAAACTCACCGGAAGAAGAACATCATCATGATTCACCAGAAGATCTGCTTCATGAATTTCATCGTGGATGGCAGAATTAGAAAATTTCCCCATGACCTTTGGATTCTTAGGGAGCTTCCCAAGATACTCCACCATACGGGCCACGGTATTTTTTGAAACTTGATTTAAGAACGGAAGCATCTCGGGATAAAACTGTCTCACCATACGGTCTTGCTGAGACAAAACGTTCAGGTAATTTCGATCGAGAGTTTGCTGGAACTGTAACTCTTCATTCCCAAGACGGGCGATTTCTTTGGCGACCAAATACTCAAAGAGGGACCCCTTCACTTCATTGAAGAGGGCCTCTTTCTTGGTTTGATCCTGGGCCATTACTTTTCCCAGTATGCTTCTTCTAGTCCATCCTCTTTCTCAGGAAGACCGCGAAGAAGGCGTGGCGAGTTCTGGCTCAATACTTCGAACGATACGCGGTTGGCATACTTACTGATCTGTGAGATCGATGAATATGTTAAGTAGTTCGAAGCATGCTTTGGAGAATTCGGAACTTTGTTCTTATGGTATGGAGTTGCCGAGATATCGTGAAGAACTGCTGCAAGTGCCGCGTCCCCTGCTCCATTGGTGTTCTTAATCATCTGAGGACCACCACGGAACGGATTAATGTGCGAATAAACTTTTACAAGTTGATCAGGATCACAATCAGCACGACGACGAGCACGCGAGTACTCATACTTGTTATACTCAACCAGGGACTTCGTATGAAGTGGTTCTTTGGTCTCACGAGCGTGGGCCTTGTCAGTCAGGGCACCGATATAAAGACCACGGGCACCAACGGTCAGAAGAACCATGTCACAAAGATCCAGAACTTTTTCGGCCGCAAGAAGCGGATCAGAAATACCAGTCAAAGACAGGGCCTCTGATTCGTTCATGGCAATCACTGAAATATATTTCGGAATGATTTCCAGAAGAAGATCTTTCTTCTCATTCACAAGACCACTTGTTCCAAGAGAAAGAACCACTGGAACATTGGCGTTCTTCGCAACTTCAAGAGCTCTCAGAGTCGATTTGAACATCGGTGATTTATCATCACGAAGAGTATAAGCAGAAACCAGAAGGGCCGCTGATTTTTCAATCACGTCTACCGGAATGAATTCCGGAGACAAATCATTCATACAACCTTTGCTGATGGCAAACGTACGATCGCGATCAGGGCTCACGAAACAAAGAGCACGGCCCATCGGACGTGGACAAGGCTGAAGATAAGTAAGGTTAACTTTCGAGCTGGTGTTACAAATATATTTAAAAGCGTAGTCACCAAGTTCGATGTTTTTATTAATTGTTCCCAGAGCAACTGAAGGACAATCAGAAAGAATTGAGAAGTTATGAAGTGTATTACCTACGGCCCCACCAGGGAACTCACCCGTAATTTGTCCGGCATTTTTATATTGCCAATAAATCGTATCAGCGAGGTTATCGTCGATAATGAATGACTCACCTTTGGTGAATTTATGTTTTTCAAGGAAAGCGTCGTCCACGGGGATTTCGATATCAACGAGTAGCTGATCAATCCCCACCACATAGACATTCCCTGGACGATTGATTTCATCATCAAAAGAGCTACGTTGTTTATCTTCTACTGGGAAATAGTGCTTGGTGTTGCGCCGTCCGGGAAACTTCATAAATACCTCTTAGAGTGTGTCCCATTTATAAACCATTTCATGGACTAATGCCCAGAAATTATGGTAAATTTTTCACATGTTTAGTCTCGATCATCCTCAAAAATCCCCTCTGTTTGACTATTACGCTCCCCTTGGGACCCATTACCGGGGTCTGCTTTCAATTCCCCATTCTGGAGAAAATATCCCGAAGGAATTCGAGGCCTATCTTTCCGGTGATTTAAGGGCCTATAAGGAAGACGTAGATTACAAGGTCAATGAGCTGGTGGATATCAAGGCGCTCCAGAGTGCCGGGATCGCAGTTTTAGTGGCCCATGTTCATCGCGTTTGCGTGGACCTAAACCGTGCCGAAGGCAACTGTGTCTTGTTCTGGAAAAACAACACTCAGGGTAAGCAGCTGGTGGTGAAAGATCCATCTGCGGCCGAAGTCGAGAAGTTCATCGAGATTTATCACCGCCCTTATTTTGAAATCATGAAATCGGCCCTACAGGACCTTGAAAAACGCAAGGCCGGCAAGGTGTCGATGGTAGACCTTCACTCTATGCCTTCAAGGCCAACTGACTATCACATGAAGCAGAATCCAAATCAGAAGATGCATCGTCCGGATTTTTGTGTGAGTGATCGAAAGGGTAAAACGGCGACGCCGGAATTTATTCAGTTCTTCCAACAATCTCTGATCGATAAAGGTCATGAGTCGAGTTTAAATGATCCTTACGTGGGCGGTTATGTGACTGAGTACGTGGATCAATTCAGAACGAACAACATCCAGATTGAAATCAATCGCAGCGTGTATATGGATGAAACCACCAAGGAACTTGTTCCTGAAAAAGTGGCCCATCTAAGACCGATGCTAACTGAAGTTTTAATCAAGGGATTTGAGAAGTTCGATTCTTAGTGAATTGTCATGTCGTCTTTGACGGCCGGACCTTCTTCTCTCGCTTTTTTAAGATACAAATTCATCTTCTCGTCCGGAGTTAATTCCACTGGCTGATTGACGGCCTGTTTTGAGATTTCCGCCTGCTGCTTCTTTTCGATATTTTCGATTTCAATTTTTCTTTGAAGTACCAGGTTTGGATCATCTGACTCACTGAAGATTTTACGAGTGGTAAAAGTCTTACCATACTGTTTAAGCGAGTATGTATAAAGCTCTCGAAGCTGACGTGTGTTTGAGCGGCCTCGTTCAAGATAGAAAATCATTTCACGCAAAAGTTCAACGTTTCCTACGTCCTGAGACCAGGCAGAGAATAGATATAACATTCCCTCTTGATCCACCTGACGAGCGAAGTTCAACTGCTTAAACTCTGTGTAGAGGATTTTTCCCATGGCCACATCAATGGGACTAAAAGTGATTTCTTCCAGAAACTTTGAGCGCAGTTTTTTTGATTCAGCACTATTTCTTTCGGTCTTTAAAGCATAGGCATAGATACTGCCATTTTGCTGAGTGAAAATTAATTCAACACTGTAGTCACGGTCTTTTGATTCAAGCTCAATCAATGCCTGATTCGCACCTTTCATAAGGCCATAGCGAATTGTTTCTTTTGGAAGGATCTTCGATCGAAGATGCAAGATATAAAGATCATAAATCATCTCTTCCATGCTCTTGGATTTCACCACGATCTCATGCGAGAAAATATCTTTCCAAACGTTATCCACTGAAAGTTTTAAAATTCTATTTCTCACGAATGGAAGCTTAAACAATTCCTGGCCCTGAGAGTGGTCCTGATACAAAGAAGTCGGAAGAGTATAAAGACGAGAAAGCTCTCTTCCATTTGGTGAGAGAACAATCATTCCCATCTGAGGTGCCGCATTTTTTCCCGTGAATTCAACTAAAGGAATTGTTTGGAAAAGTGGATGCCTGACCGGTAGAGGCACTAGAGAATTTCTAAGTGGGAATGGTTTCCACAGTTGTTTATAGTCTTCCAAGTAAGGAGTGATCTCTTCAATGGCGACTGGTTTTAGGAAGGTCTCTTTGTATTTTGGAATGTAATAGTATTTATTCCAATTTTTCCCCTGCATCCAATTTGAATACAAACGATATGGATAGCCTTTGGCGAATATATATCCGCCTAAGAGTGCCAGTGAGATGAATAAAAAGAGGCCAATCAGCCAACGCATTCTAAACCTTTAAAACAACAAGGATATCAGGATACCTCTTTATCGGCTTACAGAAAAAACTCATGAAAATTTTCTAACTGCCGAATAGTAGGATGAATCAGTCAGTTTTAAAGGGACTGTTATGAAAAACTATATTATTTTTTTGGCGACTCTCACTCTTATAGTGGGTTGTGATGCCCCTCAAAGAACACGTTTAACCAATGCTTATAGCAGTGACTATAACTCTGGAAACCCAAACAATACTTCTGGCTCTCTTCCTTCTGGATCAACGACTGGTTCTACGACTGGTGGAACAACTGGGTCTTCAACGGGATCAACGGGCTTTGAAAATTGTGATCTTTCTTCGAAAGGTTTCACTGCGGAAATGGGCCATATTGGAATTTGCCAAAGTACTTTGGACGAAACCGTTGTGAAGTTTAAATCTAGTCTTACTTCGACTTCTTATAGAACGTGTTTAATTCCTTCTTACAAAGATGGAAGCGGAAGCTCGACTTATATCGGCCAACCTCAATGTACATACACTGAGGCGGACAAAGTTATGCAGGGTAAACTTTATAAAAACCGAACAGGATTTGAGGGCTATTCTCTGAACAACATCATTGTGATGAAAGAGCCTCTTCTGACTGAATATTTTGGATGTATGCAGGGTTATACAAACTGGCCCGCAAACGTTTGTTCTGGTGTGAGCTCGACTTACTGTGCTTACTGGGTTCCGCGCTGTCCTTACGGCAGTAAGAGCACAGTGGCCTGTGATGCTGAAGCACGTGCCTACATGACAAATCTTTGCACGAATTTCAAAAATAAATATTCGAGCGCTTACTTAGACATCAAAATCAAATAATCAATTCAGTGTTGGCCGGGAAACAACCTGGCCTACACTAAATAATCTCACCAAATCATCTTTTTTCGTTACAAATGGCAGAATCGGAACGAAAACTTCGCTCGAAGTATTTTTGTCTGTTACTACAACACCCATAACAACTTGATGAAAAATTTCCACTTGATTGTATGACCGAATGTAGGTGCGGACTTTTTGTCCGTCTTCCTCACCTTCTAAGACCTTGTCTGGAGTTTCGATGGTTCCGGGGATCAATTCGTTAAACTCGTGATATCGCTCGAATCCAAAGTCATCCGGCTCAACTTGCATGATTAGTTTAGACAAGTATTCTGATTTTTTAAGTCCGATCCATTCGGCAATCTCTTCCGGGATATAGTAGTCATCTCTCTTTTCCATGTTTCCCCCTGGCAAAAGCTACCCTCTCAACCATCATATCACTCTACTAGTAAGATAGGAGGTGAGAAAAGGAGTTTTATGCGGAAGTTGCAGGAAGCACAAGGTTTGGATCAGTTAATCGAGGCAGGAAGCTCCGGTTATTTTCCTCTGTTCTATCAAGATTGGATTCTTGAATCGTTCTCGGATGTCTCTGAAGTAAAGAGAATGTCATTCTCTAGAGCGGCTGAAACAGTTCACAAGGTCTACAAGCAGATTGAACGTCATTCGTCGATCGAAAGAAAAAAGACGGCCATTCAGGCCCTTCAAAATGATGAGCGTAAAGAATTCGTTCTATCATTCATGAAGATGGTTGAATACCGCGCTCTCGATAAAATGAGAGAACTCCATTGATCAAAATCATTGCTCTATTCACCATTTTGCTAGGGTCTTTTTCGGTTTCGGCCGAATACCGGGCCTATCAGTACATTGTGAAGAGTAATGACCCCTACGCCGTTGCCACCCAGGCAAAGGCCCAATACATTGTCTCAACTTTGAACCCCCAGATGTACAAAAGCTATCATGGGGGTTCATTTGTTTCTGTAGATCTACTACGCACTTGGATCTGTCCGGGTTATACTGGAAGAGGTCAAAAAATTTGTGACCATCCTTATGACAAGGAGATACCAGTCCAATGAGTAGCGGAATCAGAGATCTTGAAAGAATTAATTCTCGTCAGCTGGAAACGGCCAAACGTCGTCACGACCGAGAAATTAAGAATATTGAAAATGCTCACCAAAACTATAAGGCCGATCTTCAAAAGGCCCATGCGGGTGAAGTCGTAGATCTTCAAGATCAAAACCGCAGACAAATTGATCAAGAAGCGACTAAGAAAGAAAAAATTTTGAATGAAATGCGCACTCACCTTCAACAGACCAGCGAACTAACTGATAAGCAGTTGAAGGACTTGAAGGTCACTTCCGAAGCTGAGAAGGCAAAAATTGTAACAAAGTTAAGCGATGAACGTGAACGCCAGATCAGCGAACACGAACTCTACCTTGAAGAGCTAAATGATCGCTACTCGACCGCCTCAAGAGATGTAAACCTTGAAGGTAAAAAACGCGTTGATGATATGACTCGCGAAATGGGCGAAGTTCAACGTGACTCAGAGGCCTTCCACCAAAACAAAATTAATAAGCAAACTGAAGAGTTCACAACTCGATTCAATACTGACACCAAAAACTATAAAAAGTTAAAGGACGATCAGGACGGCCAGTTTAAAAAAGAAAGAATGGCCACAAACACTCGCCAGCAGACTGAGATGGCGAAGATGACGGAAGTTCATAATACTGAGATGGAAAAACGCGATACGACCTATCGCAAAGGTCTTAAAGAGCAAGATGGCTTTTTTGAGAAGAAATATAAAGACAATCTAGATAGTAACAATGCGAACTTGAAGACCCTGGAAGATACACATCAAAAAGTGGTTTCTAATCTTAAGTCGAGTCTTACTAAAGAGATTACTCAAACCGTCTCTAAGATGGACGATCCTTTCTATAAGTTTGAAGCCCTGAAACCAAAGATGACTCAATACCCTGACCGAGTTGAAATTCAAGTCGACGTACCTGAACACTCTAAGCAAGACCTAAGACTTACCTTCAATAACAAAGAAGCTGTTTTAAGCTATAACCGCCGCTATGTGGATGCCAACAAGACATTTGATGGAGTGATTAATAAGATCAATAAAGTTGAATCTTTCACGACCAGACTTGCCACAGACGCGCAACTAGATCCTAAATCAGTTAAGTCGAGCTATGAGAATGGCACTATGACTTACGTTGTTAAGAAGGCCTAGTCGGCCAACACCACAAAGTCTGAGAATTCCGCTTTATTAATTTGGATCAGATCCTGCTCGACTTCACGTACTTCTGCGCGAGGTGGACCCTTGGTGCAAAAACGATGAAGTTCCTTCAGGGCCTCAATGTCCCCTTGAGCAATCACATGGACCGAGCCGTCTGGCATATTGCGCACGTGACCAACAATAGGAAGTTTTTCTGAATGAACAAAGTCTACAACGCTGTAGCGAAAACCCACACGCTGAACTTTACCTTTAATAATTAGTGTCATCTGTAACATAGAAGTATTTTCTCAAAAAAGTGAAGGAGATGTCCACTCCTTCGGGTTACAATAGGCATCATGAGACGTCCAAAGTTAGTGCATTTTACAGGAATCGAATCAGATGAATATATTCATATTCGTGCTTCGATGACGTATTCATCTCAAGGACGTTTCGAAATCCTCGATGAGATCAATCAAAACCTGAAAGACATTGTACCAACTAAGCCCATACAAAGTATGGGCCTTCTCTCTTCAAATGAGTTTCGTTTGAAGGTGGTCGGACTTTCAAGTGATGATAAGGAAGTTACAATCAGAAGTTTTGACTCTGATAGCTTTGGTAACTTCAATTTCAAAATTCCTCAGCCTGAGGCCATGAATGTGGCAAAGCTCAGGCTTTATGAAACGAAGACCCATCCAGGGCTGGATCTTTTGATTGGAAGTTTCATTCCAACGACGATTCAAAAACCGAAGAAGATTCTCATTACGGATTTTGATAAGACTTTGGTAGATACTCGTTACTCGTCCATGAAGGAACTTTATCTTTCTCTAAGAAACCCAATTCAGTATTTCCCTCCCGTGGATCACTCAATTGATATCGTGAAAGATCTCATTAAAGAAGATTACCAACCCTTTGTGGTATCAGCGTCCCCTCACTTTTATGAGAACGCCATCCGTGACTGGTTGTACGCTCGTCAGATCTTTACCGGGAATATCTTCTTAAAAGATTACCGAAATATTTTTTCGTTCTTTGAAGGGGATCTTTCAACGAAGGATTTGCGCTCTCAAGGTTTTTATAAGCTCAATACCATCGTTAATATTCTCCTCATGACAGGTATTCCTTCAGAGCTTGTTTTAATTGGTGACGGTTTCGAATCAGATACCTTAATTTATCTCACTCTTGCTGCAGTTCTGGTGGGACGTTATGACCCTTGGACACTCTGGAACAATATTAAGCGCGAAGAATCTTTTAAGCTTACAAACCAGCAGCACTTCCGCTTTCTCTCAAAATTTTATCAGCTGAAAAATATGAGTGATGCTCAACCGAAGGGCAAACTCAAAATTTATATTCGCTGCAAACCTCACATGCTGGAGTCACTTCAAAATCGTGTCTTCAACCTGGACTTTGCCAACAACTTAAAACATCTCGTGACTTATTACGTAGGTTAATATGAAGACAGTTATCGTTCCACTCATTGGTGACCCCATCGAAAATCTTTATCAGCTTGGAATGCGAGAGAAAGATTCGTTCTTAAAGATCGAAGCACGAGTGATGAAACTTCTTTCTCAAAACGTTGTTTTAAGAGTGGGCCAGGAGATTCTTTCGCGTGCCCGCATTCTCATGAAGAAAAAAGAAGAAAGCTTCTTTGATCAGTGTGTGACTGCCTACGCTGAAGGCATGGGCATTGATCCCGTGAGATACTTCAGCTTCCTTTCGCTCTTTGAAGTGGCCGCTCACTATGGCCAGCTTTATCCAGAACTTAAAAGTATTCTTCCTGGCTGCACCAGTGTTTTTATGAAATCAAAAGATGGAATTACCCATTCTCGTCTTTTGGATTTCCCCTTGATTGGAATTTTCGAAGAGAACCCTCGTTTGTATTTTTGGCAACAAGAAGGGAAACTTCCCCTCTTGAATTACAGCTCTGAGGGTCTCGCACCTTTATTCTTACAGGGCCTTCATGGAAGTGGTCTCTCTTTTGCTCTTCACCATAAGCCTGGTAAGAATTATCACAAAGACGGGCAAAGCATTTTTAAAATTACTTTTGAAACTCTTTTTGAGGCGAACAATCTCGCTGAAGTAAAAAAGGAGATGAAGAAGAAAGTATCCGTAACAAAGTGGTCACTTCTTCTTTTAGAAAAATCAGGTGTGGTTCAGGCCATGGATCTGGATGGTCCGGCCCTTAATTCTGAATCTTATAACGTAAATGAGACCAGTCCTTTAATTTTTACAAATATCCCTCTTCAGCAGGACGCTCAAGGGTTTGATCACTTCATCAAGTTCTCTGAAGCTCGTCAGAACTGGATGAAGGACAAATTACAAGCGGCCAAGAATGAACACATCTTGGATCTCATGACGGATGTAGAAGATCAGAAAAGTAAAAAGTGGCTTCACCCGGCGGCTACACTTTCAACTGTCGGGGCCTATCACGTGAATCTCACCACCGGTCTTCTGGATGTGAAAGAAGGGACAGACGCGATGGTTAAGTCGGATGAGATCATTCAATTTTCATTGGCCGACAACGGCGAAGGTAAAGTCATCAAGAAGGCACACGCTTTAAAACCTTTTGAAGAGGCCTGGAAGCGCGCTTCAAGGGCCCAAAGTGCCTTTGATCAGGGCGAGTATGATATCGCCTATCACGAGCTCCAGATGGCCCTGGCTTTAATGCCTAATTCCACATGGAAAGAAATCATCCGCTTCTATCTTTATCTCTGGGACTTCAAGTTTGTTTCGAATTCTAAGGAACTGGCCCTGATTTATAAAAAGGTCAAAAAATTGAATTTACCTGAGTCCTTAAAGGACCAGTGGGTACTGCTTATTATGCGACTGGAAAAGCGTCTCGAGCTGGCCCCAACGGTGACCACGAACGACGTTCAGGACAGTTACCGAGACCTCTTCCAACAAGAGAAGCTTGCACCTAAACCATTATTTGCCACTTGGATGAAACTCCTTTATCCTCGCCTTGAACTTTTAGACGTATTTTCTCCCCATAGTAAGTAAAGGATCGAGTCCATGGGCCTTATGTATGTGTTTCCTGTTGGTGAAGATGAAACTGATTTTGTTGATAAAAAAGACGGATCAATCACACTTAAAACCTATGGACTACCTTACATATTTTGGATTTACGCCATTTGCATTGTGGCCGTGATCTTCTTCATGTTCCTGGCGATCAAAGCACCGGTGCTCAAACTCATTGAACTGGGTGACGAAACTGATGCAACTCTTGGCTATACACTTCTGACTTTCATTGGTCTCATGCCAGTGTTTATCTTTAGCTTCTTTTTTTACGAAAAACGCATCATTAAAAAAGGCAAGACACTGACTCTCCAACACAGAGTTTTTGGTATTCCCTTTTTCACTGAAAAATTTGAAGTTGAATCAACTGATGAGTTAACGATTGAGGCCTTCATCGACTCTCCGAATGTGGCCAAGATCAATGCCAATGAAAGCAACGTTGGTTTCCAGAACAAGGGATACTTTGTTCTTTATTTCAAAAGCAAAACTGGCCAGAAGATTCTAGTGGATCGTCATTCAAGAAAAGCTGATCTTGAGAAGCTAAAGAAACTAATAAGTGTAGCTTAGACCAAGAGTTACTCGAGTCCCCATAAATGTAGGTTCAATCGTCTTGTATGGTGCCGGAGCATCGTAGCCGAAGGTCTTTGTATAGAAGAGACCTAGAGACCCTTCAAAAGACCAATTCTCGTTAAAGTAGTAATTGGCATTCACACCCGCACCGGTCGTAAGACCGTAACCATTCACTCGGAAATCATCGCCGTAAGAATAGTTTGAGAAAGGAATGGCAAGTAACTGGCCCTCTAATCTCAGAAGGAATTTACTCGATTGGATCAAGCGGTAAGCACCACCAGCACCGAATTCAACAATTCGGAAAGTCTCTTCGCCTTTAATGGTTTGAAGATAGTTCAGAAGAATCTGAAGATCCCATGACTTCCAGAGCATTGCCTCACCCTTAAAAGAAATCCCATGCCACTGAAGAGCATCCCCATCGGCCAGAGCGGAATTCGAGTTTTCAAGTGAAACCTGTGAAAGGAACGTGAGATATGAAACAACAAACTTTGATTTGTATTCTTTGCGAGTGCTTTTCTGGAAACGTTCAGCAGAAAGACGAGTAGAATCCATGGATTCTTTCTCAGTCGTTACATCAATCACGCGGATGAAGGCCAATTTTCCCGAAATAACGATAGGGTATACCTGAGCACGATTCCTTGGTATCTCCCCGACTTTTACTTTTTTCCCTCGAGAAATATACCCGATCGGACTAGTCATCTCTGTATCAGAATAAATTATCGCACGGTCAGCGAGGACCATTGCCGTCTGAGCAGCCCAGATTTTCGGGCACAAGAACATGACTAAAAAAAGCAAGTAAAGATATATATAGAGTCGAAGTGATTGATATTTTAGAGTGGAATTAATCATCTTGAATTTTCCGACCTTCTTAGTCTGAAAAACAGAGCTTTGTTGTAAAATAAAAGTACTTAGGATGAGTCTAACCTGACGAGGAAAAAAAGAGGAGTAAAAAACTACGCCCTCTCAATTTTCTTTTCGTCCTTCCGAAGAGTTGGAAGGGAATATAGGTTTTCTCGAAGGAATGATTATGAAAATAATTTCAAAACTTTCTCTATTAGCAATCGCGGTTTCACTCGCGAGTTGTAACGAAAAAGTTTCACCTGAACTACAGGGTGGTAACTCTTCTGATCCAAGTACAGAAGGGCCAACAGTAGTTCCTTCCGAATACTACTTCGCTCTCGAAAACACATCACATCTCATGTTGAATTATAAGCTTCATAAAACTGGTGCTGGTAATGCCAATACGAAATGTGAAGTGAGAAGAAATACTCCGCTGTCTAATGATGCTTATCGTGGCAGTCCGGCCGTTCACGATATTACTTGTTATATGGAAGCGGAAGAACTTTCACTTAATGCTGGTGGTATGAGTTGGAAAGTTTCGGCCAGTCCGAATACTTGTGAGTTTATTGGGTATGCGCCTTATTCTTATTATAATCGTCAGCCGGGTGATTCGAGTGCAACGTATACTGAGTTTTTATGTGGTAACACAGATACAACATCAGGACATATGCAAACCGCTGCCCTCGCTAATGGTGTAAACCCTTCATATGCTGGTGGAGGAACAGTTGTCTGTGGTCAAATTCTTATTGATCAGACAAATCCTCATATCCCAGTTGCGAATCGTCTTCCGTTTACCGTTGAAAATGATGAAGAGTTTTGTCGGTTCAATTACAAAGACATGAATGAAGAAAATTGTGACGTGGGAACAATTACAGTTAACACTTTTACAGCTTCATATTCTGTTGAATCTACTCTTACAAGTGTAGCAAGGAGTTCAAGAATAATTCGTTGTGGTGGTAAGCGTAACAACTGTGTTCAAGGTGCCATCCGTCTTGAACCGACTCTAGATAATACTTCCAAAGGCACGGTAATTACCCAAACGACTTGGGATGCTGCTTACGAGAAAGAATATAAATTCCCTGCTCCTTTGGATGATAGAAGACAAAACCTTATGTATGTAAACTTCCGTCGTGATCTGGCTTCGGCCATGGTTGATTATGGTAGCAGTGTGTTTCCTTACACACCTACTTACAAGGCAAGCTGGTCAGATCCTATTTTTGGAAAGGTGATTGAACCTCGTCTAATTGATTACTACTCTCAAAATATGGCCCTGGATGGAACTAGACTTATTAACCTGGATTCAACACTAGTTGGTAGTTACTGGAACACTGTATCTACAGCGACGAACCAATATATTGCTAGACCTCATGCGGCCGATCCATTTTTTGGAACACACTCAAATGTAAACCCATACTACACCTACTACTGCTTAGACACTGCCATGGATATTAAAGCGCGCATTAGAGTGATGGTTCGTGACTGGGACCGCTTGATGCCGGCAACTTCTGATGTGGAACTCATTTCTGATATCCACAAAGGCAGTAACTCTCGTCAGGACATTCCGGATGAGTGGGAAGTTCCAGGTGACCCTGATATCATCAACCGCTTTAATGACTGGTATGACTGGGAAGATATTATTTCGATGGAACGCGATGGACTCAGTAGCCCTGTAATATATCGTCCGGTTCCTTCTGGAGTTTACTCTCAAGGGTACTTCAACCCTAACTGGTTTCCTAACGAAGATTTATCACAAGAAGAAGCTCAATAAAAAAAGGCCCCTCTTCCGAGGGGCCTTCCATTTTAAACCATTCTTTCGAACAGATTATTTTTCCATGTAGTTTTTAACTTTGTACTGAGTACCCATGTACCAGAAGATACCTGCGAAAATCGCCATAAGAACAGCGAAGAACATGAAGTATCCAGTAGAAGCGATTGGGAAGAAGTTAACTTTTGAAACGTAAGCAGTAATCAAGTTACCGAAGAATACAGTTAACAACCAGATCGACATGATTGACGATTTCATTGCACGCGGAGCTTGAGTATAAGCGAACTCTAGACCAGTGATTGAAATCATTACTTCCGCCATAGTGATTACTAGGTACGGGAAGAACTGCCACATAACGTTGATCTTATCAGCTGAAGAATCCATCCACATTTGTAGACCGCCGATAAGGGCGAAAGAAACTGCAGCAACGAACATACCAAGAGTCATACGCTTAATTGGCGTAGATGTGATCCCTACTTTATCAAGGACTGGGTAAACCACCATTGAGAAAAGTGGAATAAGGGCCATAACCATGATTGGGTTCCAAGCAGCAATTTGAGAAGCTTCGAATTCCATACCCATGAAATTAAGGTTCATGTTCATAGCTTGGATTACCCAAGAAGAACCGTGTTGATCGAATAGGGCCCAGAAGATTGTGATTGAAGCGAAAAGTTTAGCGATATCGAATACCGCTTTAACTGCCTCAACCTGCTCTTTTGAGTGCTCTTTAAGAGCGCCATCAAGGAATGATTCACCAGCTTTACGAGATGATGAAAACTTGAACGCTGAAGAGATTACGTTCACAAGACCGTGACCATCTGACTTCGAAGGTGGAACGTGAACGAATTCGTTACGGCCCATCCAGAAGATGAAAGTCGCGATTGCCATAAGAACACCTGGAATACCGAAAGCAACAGAAGGACCGTAAGCTTTAAGTGTCCATGGAGTTAGGATTGTTGAGAAGAATGAACCGAAGTTGATCATGAAGTAGAACAACTCGTAAACTTTCTTAAGAAGGTGTTGTTGGTTCGCCTTGAACTGGTCACCTACGTGAGCAGATACACATGGCTTAATACCACCAGAACCCAGAGCGATAAGCCCTAGACCCCAGTAAAGACCCATTTTGTTTTCCCAAACAGCAAGTACAGCGTGACCAGCACAGTATACAAGTGAAAGATAAAGAATCGTCTTGTACTTACCCCAAATTCTATCTGAGATGAAAGCACCAAGAAGTGGGAACAAATAACAAGCACCTGCGAACAAGTGGTATGTTGATGTTGCTTCAGCTTCTTGCATAAGAAGAACTTGAATCATGAATACTGTGAGAATTGATCTCATCCCGTAATATGAGTAACGTTCGCAGGCCTCGTTACCTACGATGTACTTAATCTGAGATGGGAATTTGTTGTCTACTGCTTCAACCGATGCAGCTGCGGCGGCTTGTGACATGCGTTGACTCCTTAAAAAGGGTTGGGCTATTTATCGTTTTCTTCTTTATCAGTGTCATTGAAGTTGAAAGGCTTCACACGTTTGTTGCCTCCAAGCTTTTTAGGCTTGTTGCTCGCACCGGAGCCGGCCGCGTCCGCACCTTCTTCTTTTTCCCAATGACGATACCAAGTGTCTGACGGTTTATCTTGGTTTTTTTCCTTACTTTCAATAGCTTCTTTTTCGATGTCTTCGCGCTTTTTCAGGCGAGTTGTGGTGCTTTTTGGCACTGTTACCTTCTCGTTTTTACCAGTAAATGTGTTTTTCTCGTGTGCGGAGATATCCAAAGTCACATCTCCAGTCACTTTCGTTTGGCATGAGAGCCTTTCTTTAGTGATATGGAAGACGTTTCCTAAGAGACGTAGTTCTTCAAAAGTTTGCGGCGTAAGATTCATCTCGCCAGACTTCACGATAATGGTGCAGTCCGAACAAGTAGCACAGCCTCCGCAGCTGGACTTAATTTTTTTGCCGGCCTTCTTAAGCTGGTTAAGGAGTGTGTCCTCACCGTTAAGCTCCAGGATTTCTCCTGACGGCCATAAAGTACATTTATAATCGCTCATACAACTTTCTTAATCTGCTTTTCAATAGTTTCCAAAATCTTGCCTTTGAAAGGCTTAAGAAGGAAACCTAGGTCAACGTTAACAACTGCTTCAGAATCCTTAAATTCGATTTTTGCTTCGAATCCAGAGCCCTTGGCCTTTAGTGTTGAAGTGGCGTCATCATTATGAACGTCTGCAGCCACACCAAATTTTGCAATCACTTCAGGAATAAGCTTTTTGGCCTCTTCATAGCCTTGTTTCTTATCTGTAATCTGAGCGTAAGGAACTTTCAATTCCATGATACATCCTTTGTAAGAGTTATCTAGTGCCGGTAGAGCCGAAGCCACCTGCTCCCCTCTGAGTTTCATTCAATGTAGTCGTAACCGAATACTTTGCCTGAATGACAGGAGCAATCACTAACTGAGCGATACGAAGACCGTGCTCAACTACATAGTCTTCCTTCCCGAAATTTCCGACGATAATGCAAACTTCCCCACGGTAGTCACAATCAATTGTGCCGGGAGCGTTTACGATCATCAGAGGAGATTTTAGCGAAAGACCAGAGCGAGGACGCACTTGAACTTCATAGCCAAATGGAATTTCCATCGAAAGACCAGTGGGAACGAGAACTCGTTCCCCTGGTTTAATCGAAATAGACTTTTTTTCAGGGATGCTGGCGCGTACATCGGCCCCAGCAGCACCCTCAGTGGCGTAAAATGGAAGTTCAAAGCTAGAGTCGTAATGATCTAGGGTTTTTACTTTCACTTCGATCGTCATTATTACTTCGCTTTTTTAGCAACCGGAGCTACTGCTTTAGCAGAAAGCTTGATTTTGCCAAAACGATCTACTTCAAGAACTTTAACATCTAGAAGTTGACCTTCAGTTAGGTAATCATTCGGATCATTCACGCGCTCATCAGCGATTTCTGAAACGTGCACAAGACCAGCAAGTCCAGGAACGATATCAACGAATGCGCCGTATTCTTTGATTGTAACAACAGTACCTTTGTAGATCGCACCGATCTTAGGACCGTTAAGTTGCATGTCCGCAAGAGCGATAACTTCATCGATCTTCTGAACGTCAACACCAAGAACTTTAACTGTACCGTCTTCAGCAACATCCATAGTAACTTTGAAGTTTTCTTGAAGGGCTTTAATGTTCTTACCACCAGGTCCAATAAGAGCGCCGATTTTATCCGGAGCAATTTTGAACGATTTGATTTGAGGAACACCGGCTTTGAAACCAATACGGTTTGTAGAGATAGTTTTCGCCATCTCGCCAAGAATGTGAGTACGGCCTTCTTTCGCTTGAGCAAGAGCTTCGCGGAAGATTTGCTCAGAGATACCAGCAATTTTCATATCCATTTGAATTGCAGTAATACCAGCAGCTGTACCAGCAAGTTTGAAGTCCATATCACCAAGGTGATCTTCATCACCAAGGATGTCTGTAAGGATCTTATACTTGTCGCCTTCTTTGATTAGACCCATGGCCACACCAGCAACCGGTCCTTTAAGAGGAACACCAGCGTCCATAAGCGCCATTGAACCAGAACATACTGAACCCATTGAAGAAGAACCGTTTGATTCTAGAACTTCACAGGCAACACGTACTGTGTATGGGAATTCTGTTTGAGAAGGCATTGCTTTTTTAAGAGCGCGCTCAGCAAGGTTACCGTGACCGATTTCACGACGGCCAACACCTCTGTAACCTTTCGCCTCACCAACTGAGAACGGTGGCATAGAGTAGTGAAGGTAGAATTTATCATAACCAACACCGTGGATAGAGTCATACATCTGCTCGCCTTCTTTACCACCGATTGTAACGGCAGCAAGAACTTGAGTTTCACCACGTGTGAAAAGTGCAGAACCGTGAACTGAATTAAGAACTGAAGTTTCAGTTTCAATTGCACGAACAACTGCCAGACCACGGCCAGCGATACGCTTGTTCTCGTTAAGAATGTCAGCTCTCATCATTTTATAAAGAACTTCGTCAGTAACTTTAGCTGCTTCTTTACCGAAATCTGTTTCTTCAGTTAGACCAAATTTAGCAGGATTTGCTTTAAGAGCTTCTTTAATGTGCTTACGGAAAGCGTTTGTAGCATTTGAACGCTCTTGCTTAACGTTAGTTGAAAGAACTTTACGAGCTTCTGTTGAGAACTCGCTCATGGCAGCTGTCATAAGAGCAGCGTTTGGAGTCACAGGAGTGAACTCACGCTTCTTCACGCCTACTTCTTTTGTCATTTTATCAAGAAGCTTACAGAATTCTTTAATGTTGTTGTGACCGAATACGATCGCTTCAAGCATTTCTGCTTCTGAAACTTCATTCGACTCACCTTCAACCATAAGAACTGCTTCTGCAGAACCAGCAACTAGAAGACCAAGGGCACCAGCGTCCCACTCAGCTTTCGTTGGGTTAAGGATAAGTTTACCATCAACTTTACCAACTTTTGCGTAACCCATTGGTCCATTGAAAGGAACGTCTGAGATCGCTAGAGCTGCTGCAGCTCCTAGACCAGCTAGAACTTCTGAATCACCAGCACCTTGAGACACAACTTGTGCCATAAGGATTGTTTCGTTCATGAAGCCTTCTGGGAAAAGCGGACGAAGAGGACGGTCGATAAGACGCATGATTAGAATTTCTGCGTTTGATGGACGACCTTCACGCTTTAAGAAACCGCCAAGGAATTTTCCGGCAGCGTAGAATTTTTCTTTATAGTCAACAAGAAGTGGGAAGAAGTCTTGGCCATCATTTACTTCTTTTGCGCAAGTAAGAGTCACAAGAACTTGCGTGCCTTCGCATGAAGCGAGGATTGCAGCATCCGCTTGCTTAGCAAGACGACCAGTCTCGAGGGTGATTTCCTTACCACCGTAATTCATCTTGAATTCTTTTTTGTTATTCAACATAGGTTCTCCTAAAAAATCGGGCACGACAAAGGTCATGCCTTTATATGTTTTGTTTTAATGTTATCTGGAAGGATTGATTTGAGTCGGGAGTTTGAGAGATAAAGAGGAAGTGGAAAATTTCGACTTACTGTTTATCTCTTAAAATACTCGAGCTCTCTCGTCTCACCTTCAAAAAAGAAGAGGGGCCACAGGCCCCTCTTCACATTATTACTTACGTAGACCTAGCTCAGCGATGAGCTTGTTATAACGAGCTTCATCAGTTGCGCTCAAGTGCTTAAGAAGTGAACGGCGTTGACCGATCATCTTCATTAGACCTCTCATACCAGAGTGGTCTTTTTTGTTTTTCTCGAAGTGCGGAGTTAGGTTTTTAATTCTCTCTGTAAGAAGAGCTACCTGAACTTCTACTGAACCTGTGTTCTTCTCAGATCCACCGAACTTCTTTACTAGTTCTGCTGCTTTTGCTGTTGTAATCATTTTCTTTTCTCCTATGCCCTAGCACCAACCTTACGTTGGAACCAAGTACAAGGTACAAATGGATGGGCGTGATTGCTTCCATTTCCTCGTTAAATTATGAACTTATATGTGGTTTTATCTAAGAAATTCAGACATGTAAATCTTTAATTGTTCGATCAGTCGCTCTTCCACCTGACGAATTCTCTCTCTCGAAACCCCGTATTGATCGGCGATACTCTGAAGACTCTCGGGAATCTCGCTAAGTAACCGTTTTTTAAAGATTTCCTGATCGCGAGGCTTGAGCCCCTTCACGAACTCACCCAATTGCTCGCGGAGAATTTCTAAATTCTGGAGATCGGCCAGACGACTATCCAGGGCCTCTTCATCGTCACCAATGAGGTCACTAAGAGTCTGACTCCCCCCGTCATTATCCAGGGGTTTATCCAGACTTACTTCCTGGCCACTAGAACCAAGGCGCTGATCCATTTCAATCACGGCCTTCTCAGACACTCCGAGATTTTCTGAAAGTTGTTTTACGTCCGGATTAATACCCATATTCATGAGACGTTGTTTTTCTCTCATGAGGTTATAAAAAAGTTTTTTCTGCTCTTGAGTTGTTCCGATTTTAACAAGACGGAAGTTATCGAGAATGAATTTTAAAATATAAGAGCGAATCCACCAGCTCGCGTAATAAGAAAGCTTCGCTCCCTTACTAGGATCGTATTTAGAAACCGCCTTCATCAAACCGATGTTCCCTTCTTGAATCAAGTCCATCACATTTTTGTAGGCACTCTTGTATTCAAGGGCGATCTTCACCACAAGACGAAGATTCGCGAGAACTAATTTCTTTGCGACTTCAATATCACCTGTGCGCAAAAGTTCAGCAGTAAGTTCTTTCTCTTCTTCGATTGTCAGAAGCTTATGTCGGGCAATCTCTTTAAGATAAACTGCCAGAGGATCCTGAACTTTTAAATCGGTGGATTTTTTTAGAACTGGAAGAGACTCAACCATTTTAGGGACAAGAGCTTCCGAAGGCCCTTTCGGGTCCAGAAAATCTTCATCACCGTCAATGTTGACTTCGATCACATCATCTTTCTTTTTGAGATTCTTTTTATTCTTAGAATCTACAATGATTTCAGGAGTGACTTCAGTTTTAGAGTTTTTCTTCGGCATATCTGACAAGATGGGAGCGGTTAAAATTAAGTCAAGGGTACCTTAGAGAAAAGATATTTGAAAGGTGTCTATAGATTTAGTTTAAGTCGGCCAGATGCTGCATCGGCCTTATAACGCAAGTAACTCAATGCAAATAACCCATAAGAGAATCTCACAGGAACTTTTAAGACTTCTTCCTGATAAGAATCAAAGATAGGACCACGATAAATCAGAGATTGGTTAATCAGCTCTTCAGCAACTAAGCGTGAAAAGTCTTCGTTCCACATTCTTTGGGTAAAATATTTTGATTTGTCGCGAAGCTGTATGTCGATGTAGCGGGCCACATCTTCTTTTAACTTCTTCTGCCCTTCCAAATCTACTTCCTGAGCGAGAGCATGCCATTTAGTCTTGAGAGAGCGCATATAGTTTTTAGTGAGCTTTAATTCAAAGGTAAGACCAAGCTTATCATGGTCCTGCATCATGCGATCCATCTCACCCATCGTGACTGAAAGATCAACTTCAAAACCTTTGGTGGCAAGGGCGACTCGATCAGTACGAGGCACAACTTTTACTTTAAGTGCCTCTTCATAGAGCATGTCTTTTGAGAATGAATTTAACACTTGTTTAGCCCATAGATTCCATCTCTCATCCACACTGCTCCGAAGAAGAAGTGGCATGTCCTGATAGGAATCAATGCCAAAGAAAAGATCCGGCATACCAGTCATAAGAGAAATAAACTGAGATGTTTCAAAAATAGGGTCTTCAATTTCCTGGGCTTTGATCCAGGCCTTCACTTCAGGGATTGTACCCTGAGGCTCATTTTGAAATCTAAAGTGATGACAATAGAGTTTAGCAAGATCGGTAGAGACTCCTGTTGAGCCCACACTTAGAGGAAACTTTTGTCTAAACGTTGTTAGATTCTCTTTACGACAGATGAGATCAGTACAGGCAACTTGAACGGTTGAATCATCCGGTACAAGTTTGATCTTTTGCTCTTTTCCAACCATTTGGTCCTGAACACCCGACATGTTTTTAAAAACAAAAGACATGATGTAACGGTTATTCAAGTAAGGAGTGAGCATTCGATAATCTTCGACTTCTCCGCCCCAAGAGCAGAAAGCACGAAAATTTTTAATGACCTGATCGAACTCACGAGATCTCGCCGCTTCTTTTTCAGTTGAGGTCTTAACCATATTGGTGGCGAAGGGAGAAGATTCCACTGAAGGAATCATTTCCATGCGAGGGTTTTGAAAATAATGCTGAAAAGATTGCTCTAAATTTCGTAACGAAAAAATGGTGATATTTTTTGAGCAATAGTTTTTTAGAAGATTATTCGTGAGTCGCTTATACTCACTGTCACTGATTTCCATCTTCTTAGCATAGGCACCAATGGCCTTAATGCTGGTATCAATACCGATGTACTGAAGTGTCGCGGCCACAGAGCGCTTGGCCTGTTTTTCCTGCCAAGGTGTCGCGTACTGAGAAGGGGCCAGATACCCACAACTTTCCACCAATAGCTGACCACCTTCAAAGGTACTGTGGTAAAGCTTAACCTTCTTATTTTCACCGAGCTTGGTTTTATCATAGATGTCGCTGAAGACGTTCAGGAGCGGATCAGTTTGAATATCGGTCTGGGCCTCACCCATGAGAATACCCTCCACTGGCACTAAGGCCATAGCGGAAAAGCTCATGATGAATAAAAGAAACCCGACAAATTTAATCATATTATTTACATATCTTTTTAAACTTATCGGAAAATATTTCGATAGGTTTACTATGAAGTTATTGATTTTGGGTCTTCTAGCGTTTGGGCAGGTTCGAGCTGCTGAAATTGATCTTCCTATCAGGACTGATGGGGGGTCGGTGAGCTATTCCACGCCCGATCTCTTGAGTCGCCGAGGAGAATTATCACCTCCTCCAAGCATTTACGATCTAGAAGAACTGAATCGCGTGTTATTCAGTGAGAGACGTCTTCAAACTGAAGAGCTAAAAAAAATTAAGTACTACCTGATTAATGGTGATATCAGAATGGCACGTGCCCATTTGTTGAAACTCACCTTCACTCAGACAAAATTAAAACCAGTGGTTCATCGCTATCTCGCCATTCTGCATTTCATTGACGGTGAATTTGCAAAATCTTTCCACTATCTCAGCCAACCTGAACTTCAGAACATTCCTCAATACTCTAAGATTTGCACTCTGAAAGTGCTGAATGAAATCGTGCTGAATAAGACCACTGAGCTTGAAAATGACTGGAACCGGTGCCGTGTGGAGAACGCCTATAATTTAAAGGCCCTCAATATGGCGTGGCTCGACACTTTAGTTCAATTAAAAATTGCACCCGTAAAAGGTGTGACGGCCGTGCCCTTTAAATTCGTGAGACTTGCTGCCTTCGACCGAGATGAGGCCAAGGTCATGATGAAGCTCTCTTTGTATCTTAATCAAGAGCAGCTTCTGTTAGATCAAATTCCGGAATTAACTGTGGAACAACTTCAGGATCCAGAGATCAGAGAACTTGCAGGACAAATTCTTTTCCGCACCGGAGCTCTGGCAAAGTCTTATAAGTATCTCGAGGACCTGAAATCTCCCAATGCCGAAAACATCAAAGGGAATCTTTACGTTCTAAGAAATAAGTATGAACTCGCCTATGCACAGTTCAAACTTGCCTTGGAACAAAAACAAAACTCACAAAATGCCCTTGAACGACTCCTTCCTCTTGCCTGGTTATTGGGTGACTGGGAAGGCGGAAGTGTTTACGCGGAACGAGTGATGGCCTCACCGCAAACACAAATTAATAAGATGACGTTGAATGCGGCCTTCTTAATGCAAAAAGGTGATTACAGTGGCGCGAATAAGGTCCTTGAGGCCATTGCACAGCGCTCACGTCGCGGAACAGATTTAGAAGTGACGCAATTAGGAAGCTTTACGGCCTTAATGCAAAATCAGCCAGACAATATGAAAAAACAGGCCTCTCTAAGTTGTTCACAATATGACATCATTAATTGCTGGGTCCTTTTTCAGCTGAGTCAGTGGGACTCTTTTCCTCTGACTGTAAGACGAGATGATAAACTCGCAGACAAGAAGGAATGGGAAAAACTCATTAAAGAGGATCTGAACCAGCCATTAAAAGAAACGGTTTACGTGAACCAACTTGATATAGAAGAGATGGATGACAAACTCATACAGCTTATCCCAAAGTCGCCCTAGAATTCTTTTTATTCATGGTCTGAATAATAACTCAGACAGTTTCAAACCTATCATGCAGCATTTCGAGTCCCGAGGATTTGAAACTGAATTCCTGATTCTTCCGGGCCACGATGATAACCGAAAAGAAGCGCGGGATTTTGAATCTTCCCTGGCGCTTTTTGATCAGAAAATGAAGGCACTTGGAGACAGGCCCTACTATGTCATCGCCTTTTCTCATGGGGCCCTTTATCTTCAGCTATGGATGGAGAAGAATCCCACCAATAAACCTTTAAAACAGGCCCTTTTAGCTCCGGCCCTCTATACCCATCGCCAAGGCACGGTAAGATCTCTATTGGCCTTTCTTCCCGCTTTTCTGTGGGTAAAAAGCCTATCTCCCAAAGAGTTCCGTCGCTATGAGTTTCTCACAGTGGCCGAATACAGGATGCTTTTAAAGGGAATGGTAACTCTCCATAAACTCGAGAGGTCTTTTCAGATTCCAACCATGGTTATGATTGATCCTAAAGATGAACTGGTAGATGCGGAAACTCTGAAGGAAGAAGTAGAAAAGAAAAATGAAACAAAAGTGATTTTCTATGAGCGAGGCTATCTAAACAAAGGTCTCGGGAGTCATCATATCTTGTTTCATCCCGATTATTTTCTCCCCAATGACTGGACACTTTTCATGTCCAGTATTGAAGATTTTTTTCTACATTCAGATTTAAGAAACCATTCTTAGAGGGTCTTGTCCTTTAGTCGAGAACTCCACCACTTCGCCCGTTGGGCCTTCACCACCGGACACGAAGCGCTTCAAGCTCACTACTTGCTGCTTTAAGCATTCTGCTTGAGAAGACATCTCAGCAGCGGATGAGGCCACTTCTTCAGATGACGAAGCATTCGACTGAATGGCGGCATCAAGGTGGTTCATTGCTTTAGTAATCTGTTCAATACCGTTTGCCTGTTCCTGAGAGGCGGCAGAGATTTCAGAGTTAAGACTCGCAACCTTTTTAACTGCGCCCACAATTCTCGTTAGTGACTCTCCTGAAGTTCCGGCAACCACTGAGCTTGAACGAGTTTTTTCAACGTTTTCTTTAATAAGACCATTGATGTCCTTGGCGGCAGAAGCAGAACGCTGAGCGAGGTTTCTCACGGCATCGGCAACCACTGCAAACCCCTTACCCTGTTCACCCGCACGGGCAGCTTCAACTGCGGCGTTTAGGGCAAGAAGGTTGGTCTGGAAAGCGATGTCATCAATCACGTTAATGATCTCTTCGATCTTTTTAGAAGACTTCGCCATTTCTTCCATTGAACCAATCAGTTTTCTGATTTCTTGTTCACCATCTTCCGCAGAAGTAAGGGACTCCTGAGAAAGATTATTGGCCTCTTTAGCGTGATCTGAGTTCAGCTTTACCATTGAAGAGAGCTCTTCAAGCGAAGAAACTGTTTCTTCAAGAGAAGCAGCGGACTCAGTGGCACCTTGTGAAAGCTGAGAAGATGCTGAAGTTAATTGTTCCGAGGCCTGTGCTACTTGAGAAGATGAACTATCAATTTCAAATGTGATTGAATCAATAAGAGTAGTGATTTTTCTTGCGATGAAAAAGCCCATCACAATGGCACACAAGATACAGGCGAGAGATGAAACAAGGTTGATCCAATTTGATTCGGTATAGGCCTTTACAGCGGCGGCGTGTTTTTCTTCACCAAGCTTAGTGTGGAAGGCATCCAGTGCTTCAAGTTGAGCATACATATCAAGGCGAATTTCACGGTAACGTCCATCCAGAAGATCAATCGCTTTTTCTAGATTTTCAGGCTGCATAGTATCTACCAGTGCTTCAAACTGACGAGCATAGATCATAAACTCGTCCCAGGTTTTGAAGAACTTCTCTACCATTTCTTTTTCACCTGGAGAAAATTCATCAGCAAGATACTCTTTACGAACACCTTCAAACTTATTGATGTTATCGTTAGCAGATTTCAAAAGACGTTTAACGTTCTTCTCTTCACGAGACATATAAGCACGCATGAGGTAACGGTTCGCTTCGTTACCATAGTTATAGAGCTTCGTTACACGTTTAAGATTTTTAGTGACTGTGGTACTGATGAAGTTGAAATCTCGGTATACTGCTTGCATCGAGAAATAGCCCATCAATGCAACAACCACCACGAATGCGGCAATGGTTAAAAAACCTAATAGTAATTTTCCCTTAAGACTTGCTCGTTTAAGCATACACGTGTTCTCCTCAATGAGTTCACATAGCTTCTCGGAAAAACTACTTAGGGCTTAAGAAAAATTTATAGGGAATTAAAACAGAAAGCCTCAACTAATGTTGAGGCTTGAACTCTTTGCCATCAAAGTGAAAGATGACATCTTTATCTTCATATTTGGTTTTAAGATTAACTGGTCGACGCCAAATAGCGTACAGATTTCGTAAGGTTTCATTGGCAAAACCTACGTCCAGATCCACACCGTAGTGAACGTGACTTAGAAGCAATTCTTTACGGTTCATGTAGTTCCCGTCTTCCACTTCAATGATCGGTTGACCAAAGTTGGTGAGCTGAGACAGAAGCTTCTGCTTAATTGCCTGGAAGTCCTTAGAATCGATTTCAAAACGGCCAGTGCGTGGATTGTACTTATAAGTGAAAAGCTGCTGACGTTCGCAGAAATCAGGCGTCAGGAACTCATCAATGAAAGAGATATCGTTGTGAGATTTACGAACTTCAAAAATCTTCTCTTTACCCTTACCAAGTTTAGTGTCCCAACGAAGCTTTTCCGCCATATTTGAACATTCGTTGTATTCCTTACCGAACATACCACGGTTCCAGCGGTATTCGATATCACGCATAAGCTCGATACCAACCTTATAAGGGTTGATGTTCTGACGACTCATGGCCATAACACCTGCGTGCTTATCTGCGAAATCCACGATCTCAGAAGCGTCCAGGGCCTTTTGAGTCATGATGGTTGAGTGCCAGTAACTTGCCCAACCTTCGTTCATGATTTTAGTCATTCGCTGAGGGAGGAAGTAATAGGCCTCTTCTCTTAAAATACCAATGATATCGGCCTGCCACTCTTCGATTGGAGCATGCTGAATAAGATAACCAAGAACGTCTTTCGTTTTATGGGTCAGGGGCTTTTCGGCCACTACCATATCCTCGTCGTCTTCGCGTTTGGCCTCTTCTTTTTTATTCAGGCGGGCCTTGGTACGCATGAAAGATTTCAGAGCTTGTGAACGGTCATCGATCAGATAACCATCATCTTCATTCTCTGCACGCTGCTGAACCACTTGCTCTTCACGACGGCGCTTTAATGAAGTCGTTTCAAATAGCTCGTTAATATCCAGAAGGTTTTCCAGAGAGAGAACCTTATCAATGAAAGACTCAACTGCATCCTGGCCATAACGTTCCATATAACGACGGATCTTCGTTCCGTGGTTGGCCATGACATCCATCATCTTGCGATTGGTGTTTGAGAACCAGGCATTGTTCTTAAAGAAATCATTATGGCCATAAACGTGGGCCATCACGATTTTCTGATCCACCCAATTGTTTGCCTGAAGAAGATAGGCGTAACAAGGGTCGGTATTGATCACCATCTCATAGATTTTTTGTAATCCATAAGCATAGCCTTTTGAGAGCTGATCGTAATCCATCCCGAATTTCCAGTGAGGATAACGTGATGGGAAACCGCCTTGAGCGGCCAGAATATTGATCGTATCGTAATCACAAACTTCAAAAACCTGTGGAAAGAAATCCAAACCGTACTCAATGGCGTAGCCTTCGATTTCATTTTTGAGAGCTAGAAGTTCACCAGTGATGGGCTTCGAGCGGTTCATTATTTTCCTTTACCTAAGAACTCTTTAATTGAGTCCAGGATTCCTTCTTTGTTTTTAATCTTACTCAGGGTGAGTTTATCGGAAGTTGTTCCGTACTTCGCCGCCAAGTCTTTATAGAATTGGCCCGAACCGTAACGGCTTTCCACTTGCCCGTAACAGAAGTTATTTGAAACTGGAAGAATGACCTTATCTAAAAGTTCAAGACAAAGCTTTGTATCATCTGCTGACCAGTTATCACCGTCTGAAAAATGGAACGGATAGATGTTCCACTCATTCGGGTTGTAGTCTTTTTCAATGATCTCTTTGCAGAGATTATAGGCAGAAGAAATGAGAGTACCTCCGGATTCACGAGTTCTGAAAAACGTGTTCTCATCCACTTCTTTAGCAGTGGCATCGTGAATGATATAACGGATCTCGATGTCTTTGTATTGTGACTTAAGCCATAGATTGATCCAGAAAGATTCTGTACGAACGATCTCTTTCTGCTCATCACCCATTGAACCGGAAACGTCCATCATATAAATCACAACCGCTGCGTTTTGCATCTCTACTTTCGTATCAGATGCACGGTAACGGAAGTCACGACGGATAGGAATCACCGCCGGATTTTCTGGATCATATGAATCGGTCGCAATTTGTCGCTTAAGCGCTTGCTTGTAAGTACGACGTAGGTGACGAAGAGAATCAGGTCCGGTCGTTCCGATATTTGTGTAACGGTCTACCACACTCTGAAGCGACTTCTTTCCTTTGGGTTCAATATTCGGAAGTTCAAGTTCCTCCCCTAGAATACGCGCAAGCTCATCCAGAGAAAGTTCTACCTCGAGTTCCTTGTTCCCTTCTCCCTCACCTGCTTCACCCTGGCCAGGTTGACCATTAGGATCCTGCTGACCATCTACTGGATCGCCAGCTTCACCTTGTCCCTGTCCCATCCCGCCTTGAGACTTATCACCAAAACGGAATCGAGGAATATCGATGGAAGGCATAGGGACCGTGAATTGGTCGGTCCCTTTAGGAATGATTTGATTACCTTGTGACACATACTTTCGGAGATTATCTCGGATCTTACCCTTAACAATCTTCCGAAATCTGGCATGGTCTCGCTTAATCGGATGATCCACTCTCTTTCCTCTTACGACTTAATAGAGTCGCCTTTAGCGAAAATAGAAGCCACGAAGTTCAACGCGTCTGTGGCACAGATGTCACAGTAGTTGAAATTCTTAATCAAGCGGCTCTTCACCACTTCAATCTTCTCTTGGGTTTGTTTATCAACCACGTTCGAGATGATCGTTGTTAGCTTGATTGTATCGCGCTGATCTTCGAAAAGTTTAAGCTCAAGAGCACGGTGAAGACGCTCATTCATTTTGTAATCGAATTGCTTGCCTTCGATGGCAAGAGCACCGATGTAGTTCATAAGCTCGCGACGGAAATCGTCTTTACGAGACTCAGGAATATCGATCTTCTCTTCGATTGAACGCATGAAACGCTCATCTGCTTCCTCTAACTTGTTAGAGTATTTGTTACGGATTTTTTCTTTCTGTGTGTAGGCCTTAACGTTATCAACGTAGTTAGCACAAAGAGTTTGAATGGCAGACTCATCAACTGAGATCGCTTTTTGAACATCGTTCTTCACGATATCTTCATACTCCTGACGACAAACTGCCAGCATCTCACGGTAGTGATCCATCTGCTCTGGAGAATTTACAAGCGCGTGGTGCTTAAGTCCTGATTCAAGTTCATTGAAAACCATGAATGGGTTAAGACATCCAACGTGTCCGTTCTTCACAAGCGCGTTCGAGATTTTATCCTGGATATAACGTGGAGAAATACCTTCAAGACCTTCACGAACTGCTTCTTTACGAAGTTCTTTTACGTTGTCTTCGTTGTAACCAGGAAGAGTCTTACCGTTATAAAGTTTCAGCTTCTGAAGCTTTGTAAGGTCAGATTTCTTCGGCTCTTCAAGACGAGTAAGGATCGCCCAGGTAGACGCCATTTCAAGCGTGTGAGGAGCAATGTGGATGTTGGGAATTGTCTCTTTATTATAGTCTTTTCTATAAATACGAGCTTCCTGATCCAGACGAGTAATATAGGGAACGTCGATCTTAACCGTACGGTCACGAAGAGCTTCCATGAATTCGTTAGATTGAAGTTTTCTGTACTCTGGCTCGTTGGTGTGGCCAAGAATCACAAGGTCAATGTTTGTTTGAGCAAACTTTTTAGGTTTGATCGATTGCTCTTGAGAAGCACCTAGTAGATCGTACAAGAATGCTACGTCAAGTTTCAGCATCTCGATGAACTCAACGATACCGCGGTTGGCGATGTTGAACTCACCATCAAAGTTGAAGGCACGTGGATCAGAGTCTGATCCATAGATCGCGATTTTACGGTAGTTGATATCACCTGTTAATTCTGTTGAATCTTGGTTCTTCTCATCTTTTGGTTGGAATGTACCAATACCACGACGATCTTTTTCAGAAAGGATCAAGCGTTTCACACGGATGTGCTTCATCACTTTGTTCCAATCACCATCGTACTTGATCATGTATTCATTCAGGATAAAGCGACAGGCCGGGTTCACTTCACCTTTGATTTTTACTTTGTACGGAGACTTGTTCACCTTTGATAATTCGGCAAGGAATCTTTCACGAACTTCAGGAGGTAAAAGTTTTAAAGGCTCTTCGTGCATTGGAGATGCGAAAACTTTCTGGCCACCAAGAATGGCAGAACCTTCATCATCGACCCACTCGTAAGTATAAAGTGCGCCTTCGTCTGTACGAGAATAGTGCTCAAGACCTTTTTTAAGAAGACGAGAGACTGAGGACTTCGCCGACCCTACCGGACCGTGAAGAAGAAGTACACGTTTCTCAGTTCCGTAACCAAGAGCTGCCGACTGGAAGAAATTCACCATTTTCATTAAGTGAACATCGATACCGAAAATGGCATCTTTTCCATTCTCAAATGGATCATCAAAGAAGTGGTAACGAGTTACTTCTTTTTTATATTCAGTGTACTGAGAAGTACCGTAGCTCATGATCATGTCATAGATACGTTGGAAAGAATTACGAGCGATCTTAGGATTTTTCATCACAAGATCTACGTACTCTTGAAAACTTCCTTGCCAGTGCAGGTGAGAGAAATCTTTTGGATTGTAGTGCTGGGAAATGAAAGACTGGATATCGAAATTGGAGCTTGCCATGGACTTCCTCCCTAAGGCGAATTAAAGCGGATCCGAAGACCCTTAATTTATTGTACCTACTAAGGGTAACTTCTCCAAACGAATACAACAAGGTGGGAAAACGGCAGTTCTTTCCGAGGGATTTTGTCAGTCATTCACAAGTGACTAAGATTATTGTTTGACTAAAACATGGTTCATTCTATGATTAAAACATCACAAATTTTAACAAGGCCATTATGGGTATTCTTTGTGCTGGTGCCACAGATATTGGGCGTAAAAGAAAAACGAATCAAGATTCAATTTGTTTAGACCATGCCCATCACTTTTTTGCAGTCGCTGACGGCATGGGTGGACATAATGGTGGCGACATCGCCTCTCAACTATCTGTAAAAGTCATGGGTGAATATCTGGGAAAAAATAATTCTCAGGATCCTCAGACCATGATGAAAAATCTTATCCAGGAAATTAATCGCTCGATTTTAAAGAAGGCCGAAGAACAACCGGAACTTCATGGCATGGGTACAACAGTATCGGCCGTTCAATTTGCCGGACCTCAATTGGTGATCGGAAACGTCGGGGATTCCCGCGTCTACATGGTTAATAACCAGAATATTTTCCAACTCACCCGCGATCACTCTTTTGTTCAGGAAAAACTCAACATGGGAATCTACACCCGTGAAGAGGCGGTGAAAGATCCACAAAAGAACGTTCTGGTCCGCTCTGTGGGCTTTGAACCGGACGTTCAGGTAGATGTTTTTAACTACCGCGTCTGCAAAAATGATATTTTTTTAATCTGCTCTGACGGATTGCACGGCAAAGTGAGCGATGGAGACATCCTGCATATCGTGCAGAGAAACATTTCTGACCCATCTCGTTGCCAGTTATCTGACGTTGAACAGACCGTAAAAGAGCTCATTCAGCAGGCAAACGACAATGGCGGGCAGGATAATATTTCGGTTATTCTGGCCGTGGCCCAGGCCTAGTTCTTAATCCAATCTTTTCAATGTTTTGTATTCCCATTCAAGGTATCTGCGCTTAAAATATTTGGCATGGATAAGTACTACACCGTGATGGTCGTCCCTGAAAAACAAAAAGGGGTTAAGACCTATCGTATACCAACTGTTTTATTTAAGTCTCTCGCCTTCATGTCAGTGATGCTGGTCATGTTAATTGGCGTGCTGGCCTACGATTATTGGAAAATTCTTCAGCAGGTTTACGAAAACAAACATCTTTCAATTGAAAACCGTCAGCTCAAAGAACAGATTCAACTTTTCCAAATGAAGATGAATACTTTGGGTGATGACTTAAAACGTATCAACACGTTTGAGAAAAAACTTCGTGTGATTACCGGTCTTGAAGATATCAGCGGCAAGGGCCCAATCTACAAACCGACTAATAACAACAACGAAGAAACAAAAGAATCTTTCAACTTGGAAGACCTGAACTCATCTTTGGATTTTAAATTCGAAGGCGACATGGAAGATCAACCAAAGTTCAAAGAACTAAAATCTCTTTACGACAAAAAAATCGCGGCCACTTTGGGCCTTGAGCGCAGTTACCTTCTAACTAAACAATGGTCTGATCTAGCTCGTAGAAGCTTTGCCCTATCAAACGACTACGCCAAGTTCGATTTCAAGTATTATCAAATTAGAGAAGTTGTTTCGAGTATCGAAAACAACATCCATGCTCTCGATCAATATCTTTTAGACAAAGAATCTTTCCTGAATTCAACGCCAACCATTCTCCCGGCCGACGGCTGGATTACGAGTTATTTTGGGCAGCGTATGTCTCCATGGGCCGGTCGTCTGAAGATGCATGAAGGGCTGGATGTTGGTGCTCCTTACGGAACTGCTGTACATGCGCCTGCAGACGGAATTGTCACTTTCTCAGGAGAGAAGGCCGGATTTGGAAAATTCGTTCAAATCGATCATGGGTATGGAATTGAAACCATCTATGCTCACAATCAGTCACTCAGTGTACGCGCAGGACAGAAAGTAAAACGTGGAGCGCTTCTGGCAGGTGTTGGTAACACCGGCCACTCTACTGGTCCGCACTTACATTATGAAGTTAGGGTCAATGGCATCGCTGTTGATCCATTATATTTTATCCTCGATTAAGAAAAGGTTTTCCTATGTTAGATTCGATGATGCGCAAGCTATTTGGTACAAAACAAGATCGTGACATGCGCGCTCTAAAGCCAATTTTGGCGGAAATCAATTCCCTCGAGCCGAAGTATCAGGCGATGTCGGATGATGAGTTGAAAAATCAAACTCAGATTTTCAAAGACAAGCTTCAGAAAGGTTCTACTGTTAATGACATCCTTCCGGATGCGTTCGCAGTTGTTCGTGAGGCAGGCCGCCGTGTAATGAACATGCGTCACTTTGACGTACAGATGCTGGGTGGTATTACACTTCACCAGGGTAAAATCTCTGAGATGAAAACCGGGGAAGGTAAAACTCTTACTGCGACTCTCCCACTTTATCTTAATGCTCTTGCTGGCAAAGGCGCTCACCTTGTAACAGTGAACGACTACCTTGCTCAACGTGACTCTCATGAAATGGGTAAACTATATAACTGGCTTGGTCTTTCTGTTGGCGTAATTATCGCAAACATGGACGACGAAGATCGTAAGGCCGCTTACCAAGCTGACATCACTTACGGAACAAACAACGAATTCGCTTTCGACTACCTTCGCGACAACATGAAGTTCGATCTTAACGATTACGTTCAACGTGAACACCACTTCTGTATCGTGGATGAGGTCGATTCAATCTTAATCGACGAAGCACGTACTCCGCTTCTTATCTCGGGTCCTTCTGAAGGTGATACGCGTCTTTATGGTGTGGTTGATAAAATCATTCCTAAACTTGTAAAAGACACTCACTATACAGTGGATGAAAAAGCAAAATCTTCAGTTCTGACTGAAGAAGGTATCTTGAAGGTTCAAGAGCTTCTTCAAATCGGTAACCTTTATGATGTTCGAAACATCGAAACTCTTCACCACGTTAACCAATCTCTACGGGCCCACACGCTCTTTAAAAACGAAGTGGATTACGTAGTTCGTGACGGCAAGGTAATCATCGTAGATGAATTTACTGGCCGTATGAAAGAAGGGTCTCGTTGGTCTGACGGTCTTCACCAAGCGGTAGAAGCAAAAGAAGGCGTAGAAGTAAAATCTGAAAACCAGACACTTGCTTCAATTACTTTCCAGAACTACTTCCGTCTTTATTCAAAGCTTTCAGGTATGACTGGTACAGCTGATACTGAAGCTGACGAGTTCATGAAAATTTATAACCTTGAAGTAGTGGTTATCCCGACTAACCTTCCAATGATCAGAAATGACCAGGCGGACGTTGTCTATGCAACTCGCCAGGCAAAATACGAGGCCGTGGCAAAACTTATTGAAGAATGCCATAAGAAAGGTCAACCAGTTCTGGTTGGTACAATTTCAATTGAATCATCTGAACTTATTTCTAACGTTCTTTCTTCTAAAGGCATCAAGCACGAAGTTCTGAACGCCAAGAACCACGCTCGTGAGGCCGAAATCGTTGCTCTAGCTGGTCAGCGTGGTGGTGTAACTATCGCCACAAACATGGCCGGTCGTGGTACCGATATTAAACTAACAGCTGAAACAAAGTCCCTTGGTGGTCTTTACATCATCGGTACTGAAAGACACGAATCTCGTCGTATCGATAACCAGCTTCGTGGTCGTTCTGGTCGTCAAGGTGACCCAGGTGCTTCGAAGTTCTTCCTTTCTCTGGAAGACGATCTGATGCGTATTTTCGGTTCAGACCGAATTAAAGGCATCATGGTGAAGCTTGGTATGAAAGACGATGAGCCTATCGAGCACTCAATGATCACAAACGCCATCGCCAAAGCTCAGAAGAAAGTTGAGACTCATAACTTCGATATCCGTAAGCACTTACTTGATTTCGATAACGTGATGAATGAGCAACGTAAAGTTATCTATAAAATCCGTCGTGACATTCTTAATGACGAAGGTAACAACGAACTTATTCAGGACTTCATTGATGAAGTGGCGTTTGAACTAGCAGCTCAGTATCAGCCTGAGAAGAAAGGCACTGTTCGTGACTTCCCTTGGGATGAAATCAATCAAGCCGCGAAGAATGCTTTCGGTGTTGAGCAAACGCTAACTCCGGAAGAGTGCTCTCAAAAACATAAGGGTGAACTTGCTGACTACCTAAGAGAAGTCGGCGCAACTTCCATTCAGAAGAAATTTGAAGGATTTGATCCGGAGCAAGTGAAGTATACGTACCGCGAAGTCCTTCTTGCGACTTTCGATCAGTTCTGGAAAGACCACCTTCTTGCCATGGACCATTTGAAAGAAGGTATTAACCTACGCTCATACGGCCAGAAAGATCCTCTGGTTGAGTATAAGCGCGAGGCCTTCACGATCTATGAGAACATGAAGTTTGCTATCAAGCGTGCTGTGGTTGAGCGTATCTCCCACATCAAGCTTATGACTCAAGAAGAAATTGAGGCCATCCACCGTGAGCAGGAAAAACTTCTCCAGGCACAACTTAAGGCCCACCAGGACGCCATGGCCGCTGAAGCAATGGCAGAGGAAAAAAAGATTATTCGTGCTACAGTTAAAGTAGGACGTAATGATCCTTGCCCTTGTGGCTCAGGGAAAAAATTTAAGTCTTGTCACGGAGCTTAGTACATTTATAAGCGGGCGCGACTCATACTCGCGCCCTTTTAACACTGAAGCAGGGATTGCTGATGAGTTCTAATAAGAAGGATCTTACTCGAATTGAGGACCTTGGTGAGTACATTCACGAGCTGAATGCTGACGAGGATCTCCCACCTGAGCCCGATTTCCCCTCTGAGCTTCCCGACCTACCTGAAACTCCTGAAGATGAAGTAGAAACTTCATTTGAAACAAGCTTTGAAACTGATTTCGGGGCCAGCACTGAAGAATCTTCAACATTTGAGACTGAAGATATTCAGTTTGGGGCCGACACTACTGAAGAAGTGACTGACTTTGGCAGGGATGCTTTTTCAACCGAAGAAACAACATTCGAAACTTCGGAGCCTGAGTCAACGTTTACCACTGAACCTGAGGAAGAATTTACATCTCAAGCGGAGCCGGAATTTAGCTCAGAACCTGAGCCGTTATTTGCGACCGAACCAGGGCCTGAACCCGAACCAGTCTACACTCCTCCAAAACACGAATATAAGGCCCCGGAAAACTTCGAAGACCTGAAAAAATTCTCTGAAAGCTCAAGTTTCACTGGCATGGCCTCAGAAGGAAACCCTTCATTCAGCGTTCTGATTAAAAATGTTCGTTACATCGAAGATGTAAACGACATCGTGACTTTGTTAAAAGAACTGAGTCTACTCATTGATCCAGAAGAACAAATTAAAAACCGCCTGATGCGCGGAATGCTTTTAGTTCCTCGAATCTCAGAATATGCGGCGATATTCCTCGCACACAAACTTCGTCGTTTTGATATCGACATCCAGGTGGGTCTATCGGATGAAATTCATCCGCCGAAACATCAGGAAGTTCCTGAGACAGGAATTGTCTCGAAACATAACCTCTATCAGAACCAAACTCATAGCTTCCATTTTGATGATCCTAAGCTCGAGATCTCGCAGATCATTGTGTCTGCAACTTCAGGACTAGAGGGTTATCAGGTCATGAGATATATGGGTGTTGCCTCTGAACACAAAATGCTCGATAGCCACATCGTAGAAGATGAGGGCTCCGAGGAAATTCCACGCCACTATCAGGAACTGGCCCAAAAATTAAAAGCACATGCTCTTAAGGCCCACTCCAATGCAGTGGTAGGTCTTAATTATCAACTGACTCCGATTCCTTCTGAATTTGGAATTGGGGGTTACAAATATCGTCTCACCTGTACGGGAAATCTGGTCTGGGTCAATAAACTATGAAGTCTTATGAAGTTGTGATCGTTGGTGGAGGCATCAACGGTTGTGGTCTTATCCGTGACCTGGCGCTTAACGGTGTTTCTACTCTCTTAATCGATAAAGGCGACTTTGCTTCCCAGACCTCGCAGGGCTCTTCCAAGATGCTTCATGGCGGGATTCGCTACCTTGAGAATGCGGACTTCGCTTTGGTTCAAGAGGCCCTGGAAGAAAAAAATCTCTGGTTAAAGCTTACTCCTCACCTGTGTTTTGAGCGTGATTTTTATCTGCCTCTTTACGACTATTCTAAGTACAAACCCTGGATGCTTCGCTGTGGTTTGTTTTTGTATGATTTCCTTTCGCATTTTCAGAATAAAGCTCATGACATGCTTAACCCAGAGGAGACCGTTCAAAAAATTCCTTCCCTCGAGCCGAAAGGTCTTATGGGTGCAGGAAAGTATTATGACGGTGTGGTAGATGACGCCAAATTGACACTTGAGTGCCTATACGACGCTCTTCTTGAGCCTTGTGCGAATGCTTTAAGTTATCACGAAGTAATTTCGACAGTGAAAGTTGCCGATGGTTATGAAGTAACTTATCAATCCATGCGCACTCCTCATAAAGAGACAGTAAAAGCAAAGTTCGTGGTTTTCACGACTGGCCCATTCACTGATAAATTATTGCCAAAGCTCAATGTCCCCTGGACTCCGCAGCTCGCTCCTTCGAAGGGCATTCACTTATGGCTTAAAGAAGGTTCTGTTGATGCTAAAGGCTCGGTGGTTTTAACCACTAAAGATAATCGTGTCGTGTTTGTGATTCCTCAACGCCACTCTATTCTTGTAGGAACAACTGAAACTCCGGTTGATCAGGACATGTTCAACATCAAGGCCACTGAGAAGGAAGTAAATTATCTACTGGATGTTCTTCGTCAGTATTTCCCGAATTCTAATCTTACGAAAGACTCCATCATTTCTACTTTTGCGGGAGTTCGTCCGCTTGTCCGTGAAGAAGGCGCACCTGAGGCCCTCGGCAAGGTCTCTCGTTTTCATAAAATCTTCCGTCCTGATCAGTTCACTTATGTGATGCTTGGGGGAAAATACACGACCTTCCGTCGTATGACTCAGGAGCTTGCTCAAGAGATCGTTCCTCGTTTGGGTAAGGCCTATCATCCAAATTACACTCTGAATCCGCTAAGACAGCACTCAGTGATGCCAACATTTGGCGAACAACCAAAACTCACTCTTGAGATGGTGAAGAAAATTATTATCACTGAGTATGTGACGACGTTTGAAGATTTGGTGAAACGCAGACTGTCGATCTTAGATGAGCCCCACCACTTAAAAGATGTGATGGGACTTCCGGTAGACGACGTGAAAGCATTATTTCGCTAGGACGGGAAAGATCACTCTAAAACCAGGCTCCAGAATTTGACCTCTTGGATTCTTTGAAATCTCATCGTCAAAGACCGATTGTCTGAGGACATTGAGTTGTCTCATCTCATCAATCACCTGCTTCTGGTCTTTCCAAAACGCTTGCTTAGTTATGAGATACTGAGTGGCGATCTTTCTATGCTCTTCTTTGTTTTGAGTCTCGAGATCATAGGCGAGCTTGAGTGAAATCTCAGTGTTAATCCCGTAAAGGTTCTTTTTAAACCCCTCCTCCCATGACGAATTTTCTGGGACAAGTTTCAATAGCTCACATCTTTTTTTTGAGAATAATGGATTTTTAAAATCCACACTCAATATATCGACTGCAAACTCTTCAGAAATCACCTTCTCAGCAATCAGTTGTTGAACCTGCAATTGATTCACCTCACTTCTCACTGGAGCAAGGAATGCATGACCAGCATCCTGCAGGATTGTTTCAGGAAAACGGAAACCCAAAACCTGCAAGGCAGTGAGATAAAGTCTTTTTTCCATTCTGAGAACACCTTTCGGAGCCAAAAGTGGATCGACAAAGACCTCTGAAGAAACATCAATCACACCTACCGGGCTTGACAGTGGTTTTACATCTGAAACAAGATTAATTTCCGTTGAACAAAACAAAGGACGAAGCTGTTCTTGAAGACTTCTTCTCTTAGAGATTCTTTTGTTCTCTACTAGAAGAAGACCTCTTTTTACATTTTGTGAGAATTCCGAAGCATCAATAAACTGAGAAAGGTACTGCTTCATCTCCTCTGATAATTTATTAGGAGCAAAAGGAAGACCAGTGCGTTTGTTCCACCAATCGTTATGGGGAAAGGCCAATTCTTTCATGATGGGTCCACCTGAGTTGTGACAAGCAGAACATCTCATCTTTGTACCAAATTGCGGTCTCTCACCAATCTTTAAAAATTTATTGTCCTCATAGGCATCAAAAGAATCCCCTCTGTAAAACCACTGGGGTCCGTTCGAAGTCCCCACCAATTCATAAAAATTATAGACGTTCTTTTTAAAATCAAAGGCAATCGCCTCAATTAAAAGCTTCCCAGGGACAGACTCTTGATCAAGGAGAATTTCTTTCTGAGAATTGAGACCCGTAAAATGACCAAAATACAAAAACTCAGGATTAACTTTTATATTCAACCCTTTCGAAAAGCCGATTGCGGATTCGAAAATACTAAAACTTCCTTCTTTGGGATTATGGGCCCCACGATTGGCCACCATTGCTGGCCTAGTTGTAATTCCATCTGCGGCCAGTAGGGACTTGAACTCACGAACATTCTGAGGACAGGCCTTGGCATTTTCCACTACCATTGCCAATAAATCATGCCCACCTTTCCCTTGAATACAGGCAGAATTGACATGACATGCAGTCAGAAGAACTAGGAAAACTAATGAATGAAATCCCCACATAAAATGACCTCCGGGTCAATTTATGTAAGATAATTAAGTGACTGAGATTAGTAAAATTAATTGATTTAATGATCCCATTAGGAAAACTAATGGGATCACTCATTAAGTTTTTAGAATCGGTAACCAAGCCCAATCATAAGTCGAGGTCCGCCCACGGTCTTATTGAACTTATCCGTTTGATCATCTTCACCGTAACTTTCTGAACGGTAGTAGTAATCAAGGAGAGCTCGGGCACCAAAGCCACGTTGAGTATAAAACTTATAACCAAAGCCGGCAGAGAAACCAGCGGTACTACCAGTGGCAGAGCGCTCAGGACCACCAGCGTTTTCTTCACCCGGTGAGAAGGTTGATTTCACACTTCCCATGTTCGCACCAAGGTGGAAGTAAGGGATGAAATCAAGAGTCTTACTTGGAAGTTTAGTCGGATGCCAGTTAATTCCAAGTGCAAATTCAGTTACATCATTCGTAGATGTAGCACCTTCATAGGCCTGACTGTTCTGGCGCATAAGATTGATGTTCGCCTCTAAAGAAAAATGTGAATACCATTCACGCTCTTTTTGAGGGTAATACTCTCCGCCTAGACCAATATGGTGATACGACTGAGAGTTATTAAAAGAGTTGTCACCTGTATCGGTCTTTGTACTTGAAGTAAGACCAGATATATTCAGGATACCGAAGATCTCCATGTTCTTCTCAGGAATGATCGTTGGAGTATTACTTTCTTCCAGGGCCTTAAGATCGGCAGAAGAAAGAGCATCATCACCGCCAGCACCGGCCGCTAAATCCTGAGCGCCATCGGCAAGTGGAATTCCTAATTGAGTTGGATCGGCAGCTGCACGAGTAGGAGTATCTTCTTGAACAAGGGCCTGAGATTCATCTTTCGTGATTTTTACCGCCGGAGAAATTTTAAGAGTCATTACTGAATCATTCACGATGAAATCAGCATTTACTAGACGATACACTGACCACACTGAACGGGTTGGAGAAACTCTCACACAAACCGCACGGGCAACGATACCGGCCGTAACGATAAATTTTGCATGATCGCCTTCAACCAATCCATCTTCCGTACCACGATTCACCATAAGTGTTTTGCGAGACTCAGAAGTCTTAACCACTCGAACCGTAAGTTTTTCATCAACTTCAAGTGCTAAGGCAGGCAAAGAAACCACTAACAAGAGCAATGCAAAAATCTTCATCTTTCCCCTTAAAATGAATAGGCCAGAGCGAAGTTCAATTTCCCTTCCGCTACACTGGTCTGATCAGGCAGAACTGATCCCAGTTTACTCTGCTCATATCGATCTAATTGTAAGCTTTCCATGCTGGCCGCCACTCGGAGGGCCAGATTATTTTTAAAGTTATACTTCATCCCCGCGCGAATTCCCGGGAGTGAAAGCACAGTATAGTTGGCCTTTTCCGCGACCGCTGGTGCTTCAACTGCGGCCCATCCACTACGAAGATAGACTCCCAAAAAAACTACCGGCGCTTCAATCACATAAGGCGCATATAAAGGATACCAGTTGGCACCGGCCGTAAATGAATACTCATCTACATTGGCATTACTTCCAGAAGCATCAAAGGCTGTTTTGTTTGAGCGAACTGTCGCATTTAGGGTAAAGCGTTCAAGTGTTTCATGCTTTAAAAAAGGGACTGCTTCAAAATCAAGATCAACTGAATAACGAGTGTCTCGGCGGTAGCGAGTATCGGCATCGGTTTGAGGATCGTTAAGTCCAAGCCCATAACCCAAATAAACCGTATAACGGTTTGGTGCCGACATCACATAGTCACGACGATCTTTTTCCTGAAGAACTGAAACCTGTCTTAAAGTTCCACGAAGTTCCTCGTCAGAGAAATCTTCTGACCAACTGTCACCTTTCTCCAAGATCGCGCGATAAAGTTTTGCATCTCCAATCGCTTTTTGAGACTGATTAGAAAGGAATGATTCATACTCTGTGCTGAAGTTCGAACGCTTTCTGAACTCATTACTGAAGTCGTCTTTCATCTGCTCATCATAGAACTGATCATAGCTAAACTTCGGATCATTAACTTTTTTCAGGTAACCCGTAACAAGTTTTTCAAATGTATTAAGATTCAGTTCGCGGCGAAAGTCATCTTGCGACGGACTTTTATAAAGGGCCGTGCGATATTTCTCATCTTTAAGTTTTTTCCAACCCTCAACATCCATTACATCCACATCGTTATCAGAGCGCATGTCTCTTTTATGGAGGTCGGCAATTTCCGGATATTGATTTTTTAGTTTAGCGATGCGGTCCTTATCGTCACCCAAAGCCTTCTGAACTTCGAAGGCCCGCTTGTCCTTAGTCGTAACAACGCTAATTCGACCCAGACGAGGATCGCGACGACCACTCATCATGGCCGATTCAGCAAGGATCAAATATTTTTGGCCCTTCACCATTAATTCTGCATCGTAAATTTTGTAGAGGATCCAAACCGAGTTGCCGGTATTGATTTTGATATTTCGCGCTTTTGCCACTGGAACTAAACGCAGGTCACGGGTATCGAGATCACGGATTTCTTTAACAATTACCGCGTAATCGCCTTCCTTAACTCCGTCATGAACACCTAGATTAAAGACCGCGGTTTGCCCGCTAGAAGACTGCCCGAGTAGAACGGCCCCATTAAGCGCCCATACGGGAGCTATTGTGACCATAAGCAGCACAAGATTGATCAACATCCATTTAATCAAGTTCATGAAAATATTGTGACAAAGAAACAACGTGATGAAAACACTCAATTTACGAGCAATGTCATAGGACCACTCGCTTTCTTTAAGTCCTTGATAAAGCGTTGCAAAAACTCTATAACAAAGTATCAGTTCAAAAAGGAAATTTCATGAAACGCAGACGCGAGAAAATTACTTATAACTACGAGTGCTCACTTACTGGTGAACAATTCGTAACAACAGAAAAAGCTCCACATCCAAAAGATCTAGTTTCTGTTAAGGCCTATTATGAAATGAATCCAGACATGGATGATCGTCCGGCCATTATCAAAAAGAAACTTGGTATCCAAACTAACGAAGAAAAAAACTAAGAGGCCTTTGTGGAAACACGTAAAGTCATCATCATTGGAACCGGCCCTGCTGGTTTGACTGCTGCTATTTATACTGGTCGCGCTGACCTTAAACCTCTTGTGCTTGAAGGGCACGAGCCTGGTGGGCAACTAACTCTTACGACAGAAGTGGAAAACTTCCCTGGCTTCGAGCACGGAGTTATGGGTCCAGAACTTATGGCGAGCATGAAAAAACAAGCTGCTCGTTTCGGCGCTGAATTCCAATCTCTTATGTGTACAGACGTAGATTTCTCTAAGCGTCCATTCACAGTGACTGCTTCTAACGGCCAGACTTACCTTGCTGAGACAGTGATTATTTCAACTGGTGCTTCAGCTAAATGGCTAGGTCTTCCGAATGAAAAAGAACTAACTGGCCGTGGTGTTTCTACTTGTGCAACTTGTGACGGTTTCTTCTACCGTGACAGAATCGTTCACGTTGTGGGCGGTGGTGACACAGCCATGGAAGACGCTACTTTCATCACCAAGTTCGCTAAAAAAGTTTATATCGTTCACCGTAAAGACACTCTTCGTGCTTCAAAAGCAATGCAAGAGCGTGCGATGAACAATCCTAAGATTGAGTTCCTTTGGGACACAGTTGTTTCTGAAATTAAATCAGGTCCAGCTGGTGTATCTTCAATCGTCGTTGAGAACCTTAAAACAGGTGATAAGCACGAGCGTGAAACTGATGGTCTTTTCTATGCAATTGGACACAATCCAAACACAGCATTTCTAAAAGGTCAGATCACTCTAGACGATCACGGCTTCATTAAAACTCAGAACGGTCCTGAAACAAATATCCCAGGTGTATTCGCTTGTGGTGACGTTCAAGATTCTTACTACCGTCAAGCCATCACAGCTGCGGGTTCTGGTTGCCAAGCTGCTATTAAGGCCGAGAGATTCCTCGAAGGTCACTAGACCGTGGTCAAAAAAATTCTCCATGTTAAAAATCGATTTTTAGAGTTCTACCAGCACCATGAGGTGCTGGTCTCTATTATCGTTTTCTGCGCGGGATTTCTGTTTGATGTCCTGACTCTGGGACGAATTGATGATCTGTTAAACCTGGTTCAACAGGCGATCTATCTCACCATTCTGGGAACACTTCTCATCTGTGAGATCAGAATCACTATTGGTACTCTGGCCTTATCAGAGCGCGGACAAAAATTCTGGCAATACCATAATCTCGTGGTGCACTTCCTGTTTGGATCTCTCCTTTCTGCTTACACGATTTTTTACTACACTTCGGCCTCGGCCATCACGTCCTTCTTCTTTATTGTTCTTCTCGCGGGTCTAATGCTCGCCAATGAAGTTCCGAGAATTCAGAAACTGGGTCTTCCGGTACGAGTGATCCTCTACAATATCTGTGTCATGAGCTACTTCGCTTTCTTCTATCCCATTCTGATGGGACATGTGGGTGCGATACCTTTTTGGTTAGGGATGATGAGCTCAGGAACAGTGATGCTCTTGGTTTGGAAATTAAACTTTAAAGGCAAAGAGCACGTTCATTTACTTAGACTACATGTTTTGATGCCGGCAGTGGCCGTCCATTTGGTTTTCTTGATTGGCTACTATACTTCGCTCATTCCACCGGTTCCGGTGGCGGTAAAAAAGATCGGCGTTTACTACACGGTTGAAAAAGTCGACGGCAAGTATATCGGCAAGCACCTTCGCCCGTTTTGGAAGGTCTGGGACAAGGGATCCCAGGAATTTCTGGCCCGAACCGGCGACAAGGTCACTATTCTATTATCAATTTTTTCCCCAGCACGATTTCAGGACCAGGTATTTTTGAAATGGTTCTATGATGACCCCAAACGCGGATGGGTGCTGGAAGACACCATCCCTCTAAATATTCTGGGTGGGCGAGATGAGGGGTTCCGAGGCTTCGGTTCTAAACAATTCTATCACTTAGGCAGCTGGCGAGTCATTGTTGAGACCTCAGACGGCCGTGAAGTAGGCCGAATTAACCTCGAAATCAAGGAAGATAACAGCATAGAAGAAAGAAATTATCAGGACGACATCTTCTAAAAAGACCAAGTATTTCTCACCACTTTTTTTCCCCTTTGACACTCCCCCTGAAAGTTTGAAAAAATATTGAAGAGATTTAATTCTTTGCCATGGAATGGTGAAGAGAAAAGCTCCTTAACCAAAGCAGAGAAACCAAGGACGGTGACATGCAGACTCTCTTCAATTACACAACAATCTCCACGAGGCTTGAAAAGACGACTCGTACTCTTTTCGTGACTCTTAATCGTCCAGACTGGAACAATGCTTTCCGTCTCGAGATGTTGTTTGAACTTGAGAGCCTCCTCGCTTGGTGCACGACTCGTGTCGAAATCAACTCCATCTTTATTGATTCATCATCTTCTTTTTTCTCAAGCGGATACGAATATGAAACGCTGCCTAAGACCTCTGCATCTGGCCTGGATAAAATTAATACAAAACTTCAAAAAATCATCTTCGCTATGATGCAGCTTCCACAGACAGTGGTGATTGATCTTGGTGATGGTGCTGAAACACTTGCTTCAGAATTCGCTCTTGGTGCTGATATCAGAATCGCTTCTCGCAACGCTAAGATCAGCTTCAATCACTGCCACTACGGACTCGTTCCGGCGGCTGGTGGGATGAGCATGCTCTCTACTCTTATCTCTCCATCATTTGCTCGTAATTGGGTCCTTTCAGGAGCTCCGATTAAAGCACGTGCTTTAACTGAATCGGGTTTTTTAAGTGAAACATATGAATCGGAAAACCGTTCCGATGTGATCCGTGATCTTCTGACTGATATTTCAAAAGTAGCACCGGTTCAGAGAATCCAGGCCAAGCTTGGGTTGTTTGAAACTCTTCGCTCACAGTTTGAAACAGGAATTGTGATGGATCGAAAGATCGCGAAAGCGTCTATGGTATCGGAAGACTGGAAAACGAAAAAACCAGAAACCAAAGAATTTGATTTCATGCCGGCAAAATCAATGTCGTATGCGGTGAAACTCTCCCTCATCAAGAACGATGAAGGCCCAAGAAACTTAGATCATTAATCAAAAAAAAGGGCCCGTATGGGCCCTTACTCATTTATTTTCTTTTAACTAATCCACATCTCATCATGGCAGTCATGAAAGCATTATGAGACCACGTTAACTCATAAGCACCTTGCATGTGACCGTCATAACGGTTGATCTGCTCAGACATCGCACCCTTTCTATCAGAATGGAAAAGAGCACGAGCAAATTGTTTTTCAATCAGGTCATTTAGCTTGCTGTTTTTAGCTTCGTTGCGAACCTGGCAATAAAACTCACCAAGAGCAAGTGTAGAAAGGAACCATGGGTTACCTTCTTTCGTTGTCACATAACCATCGTACTTATCTTCCGGGTAACGGCCAATCGCCACTCCCAGATTTGGATAGTCGTGATTCACTTTGTAGATCTGACGGTTAACAGAAACAAGCGTGTTCACATACTTCACAACGTGTGGTGACTTTAGCGAGAAGAGCTTTTGGTAAGGGGCATTGTGGTTAAGCGCTAGAAGTGGGGCCACATCAATATTTGAAGTCTTATATCCAAGACCACCATTTACGCGTCTGATAGTTGCTTTGATCCCGATATTAGCGTCAGTAAATTGTGACAATAGCATCTGACCAATTTGTCTCGCCTGCTCGTTATAAAAATCAGCAGCTCCAGCGTCACCAAGTTCTTGAGCTAGCTTTGCACCTTCTTGAAGGGCAGTGTGCTGAGCAAGAAGTGTGTAGAAGTGAAGACCCATTTCTTCTTCCCAAAGCTCGAAGCTTGGCTCTCTCCAGTGGTGGGCCGTGTATTCAAGATCTTTTTTGATAGGAGAATCGGCCGGAATAACGCCGTGGTAAAGTTTCTTCAGAACATAGTCCTGATTATTTTCCTGAAGCATCAGTCGAGCAAATTTAATCATGGCAACAGCACGTAGAGCCGGGCCATCATTTTGCGGACGTCCCCAACCACCTGTGTAACCAGAACCATCGATGAAGTATTTTGGCTCACCAAGGCCCGTGAAAGTTGGCTGATTCTGACGGTAAGTTTCAGAGTCAATCCAAGTGAAGATCATTTTTTTGATTTGTGGATTTTTCGTTAGCTCGTAGTAATCCACCATCGCTCTGTATGTCAGGGCCGTATCACGGACCCAGTCATAGTAATAATCAGGGTTTTCGCGGCTAGGAGATGCCACAACCATTCCTGGACGAACGTCCGGCATAGTTGAATTCTTAATGACTGTATTTAAGCTGAATCGGAATTGTTGTTCTTTAGAAGGTTGAGCAAAAGCAAGAGTCGGTAACAAAAAAAGCAAAATCCATTTCATGTCAGGTCCCTTAGTTCATGAGTATTTAAAATTTGTCTCATTTCATGCAAATCGAGTTTGTTACTATATCCCAATAGAAAACCACCGCCACCTGCTCCACACAATTTCAGAGCGAAATCGCCCGTCTCCAGACCCTGTGCCCAAAGGCCACGGACAGAAGTTGGAATCATTTCCGGAAAGAACTCCCACTGGAATTTCGAAATGTGCCAAATATGGTGAAAGAGGTTCGTTGTATCATTCTTTAAAACTGCATCAATGGCAAAGTTAACATCTTTGGCCAGAATCTCTGCACAACCCTGTTTAAATTGCGGGTCTTTCATTTTCTCTTGGTAAATGGAAACAAGCGGACCTGTCTGACGAGGCTTACCGGTATTTACCAGGAAAAAGCCTTTAAGATTTGGACGCTCTTCTAAAACTTCCACCTCATGCACGTTGTGAATGAGAAGAGGTTTTTGAATATGACTGACTAAAGGATCAAAACCAGAACTCGAACCATGGAAGAAATCTTCCAGACGAGCAAGGGCGATCTTATTTGCTTCTAAATCATCCTGAGTTTTTCCATAACGATCAAACACAGCTGCGATGACGGCACCGGAACTACCTAAACCAAAACCTTGTGGAATAGATGAATCAAACCAAAGGCCTTCACCCAAATCTTTCTTTAAAAGAGGAAGATTCATTTTCTCAGCAAGATTCAAAAGACTCTTGCGGGAATTTTCTCTCACTTCAGTTTCGTTATTTTCAGTAGACCACTTCCCTGAAAGCTCATGATACGGAAGGGCCAGGGCCTTCGAGCCATTTAAGATGGTGTATTCACCCAGAAGTAATACTTTCGCTGGATACATAGGAGTTAGCATTTAACTGGTCCCTCGCCTCTCTCATCATCGATGACTTTCACTGCAAGAGGAGCAAGTTCATGGGAAATAAAAGTTTTAATCTTGTTCTTAAATACATCCGGGTAGATCAAATGAAGATTTGGTCCAGCATCGAAAGTAAAATAAAGTGGAAGCTTGGTCTCACGTCTGAAGTCCCAGATGAGTTCCATCGCCGCAATAGAATTAGGCTTAAATAGTGTGAAAGCATTTGGTGAAGTTAAGAACATGGCATGAAGGCTCAAGGCCTCTTGCTCCAGGATCATTCCAACTTCTTCCATATCACCTGACTTCATGGCATTTACCATGCCTTTGAAGTTGTGCTTTGCCTGGGCGAAACGAGCTTCGGCAAAAGCATGCTCTTTCATGCGAGTGTGGCCATCACGGCTTGAAACACTCTTCTCTGCATCGTTGATCACTAATACTGTATCTTTTAAGTGTGCTAACTCTGGATGAACAGAAATCGGAGTCGCGTACTTATCAGATGCCTCTGCTAAATCTGCCTCACCCCAAGTGGTAAAACCTCCGTAAACCGAACGACAAGCGCTTCCAGAGGCAAGACGCGATAAGAAGCTCGCACGTTTAAAGAAGAGATCCTGATCATTCTCGTTAGAAAAAGACTGGATGTAATCAGTTAAGCACAGGGCCAATGCTGAAAGGCCAGAGGCCGAAGAAGCAATTCCAGCACCATGTGGAAACGTGTTCTTAGTTTCAATATTCAGCGCTAGCTTGTTCAACCAAGGTAGCTCTGTTGTTAATGTCTCGAGATAGTTTTTAATTTTAAGGGCAAACCGGTCTTCGCGCTTCCCTTCTAAAAACAAATCTACACCCAAAGCGTCGGCCGGTTTAAAGTCCACTTTCGTTTCAGTGAAACACTCTTTGAGTGTCATCGAAAGCGAAGGGTTGGCCGGAATCTGATGACCTTTCTTTCCCCAATATTTAACGAAGGCAATATTTGAAGGCGAGCGCCATGTGGTGCTATATGCTTTAGCTTCTAAGTGAGATAGCGAACTAATTAGACTCATTGAATTTCCGAACGAACAATTTCAGTAAATGGAATCACTGTCGTGAAACCTTTGTTTTCAAAATATTCTCTTGTCTCTTGAGGAGCGCGGTTAGAAGTTGCCAGAGCAAAATCTCCACCCCAAGCACCAAGAGACTTCACTTCACCCCAGTAATCACTGAAATGAAGATCTTTAACTTTTTCGTATTTAAGGGCGCTCGCCACGATGTCTTCGTGAGACTTAATGATCTTATTGAATGTCACAAGATCATTAGCGTGAATCATCTCTTTTGTGAGCTGAGAAATCTCCGCCACAATTTGAGACTTCCCTTCAATTTTCATATCTGTGTACTTCACCACTTCACGGGCAGAGTTTTGTTTCTGACCGAGATAAACGAAATAGAGATCATCTTTAAAAGAAGGATTAAATGGAGCTGATTCCCACTGAGGTTTTCCTTCGAATTTCTGGAAACAAAGTGGTCCCATTGCCTGCGCACAAGCAATGTCATATCCCGAGCCACCAATGGTCTTTTTGATAAGTTCGAATGGACTTACATAGGCCCATTGAGCAACGTTATAAATGAATGTTGAACTAGAACCAAGACCCCACTCAAGCGGGAACTCGATTTTCGTTTCAACGAAAACGTCCATATCATCACGAAGGAAATGAGGATTTTGAAGACGAACGGCCGATAGACAGTCCTGAACGAACTTCTCAGTCACGTCACCTGTCGGACGAATCGGTTTAAAGTGCCAGAATTCATAATCTGCTTCGAACCAGGTTTTACCTGTGTGATCGACACTCTTCCAGTTAAGAGTCGGTTGATAAGAATGACGGTATTTCACCTTCATTGATTGACCGACGGTTGTTGGTAAGGCCAGGGCCTGAGCTCCATCTAGAACGAAATACTCGCCCGATAAAAGTAGCTTACCATGTCCATAGAAATACTGATCCCGCATGCGCCTACCTTTAGTGAGTATGAACTGATTGAGTTAAAAAGTTTCTAACGGCCGTAAAGGAAACAACCTTGTCCGAGAAGTGTGTCTTCCCTTCTTCGATTTGTTCCGGTGTAGCGCCTAATTGGTTCAGGATATTGAGAAGGTGAAGTTTCATGTGACCTTTCTGGATACCAGTTGTCACAAGCGATCTCACCGCTCCGAAGTTCTGAGCAAGACCTACTGCCGCCATGACTTGCATAAGTTCAGGTGCAGTTGGATTCTCCAGAATCGCCAGAGATGTTTTCGCCAATGGGTGAAGTGAAGTAAGACCTCCAACAGTTCCCACTGCAAGTGGAATACGAATTGAGAACTTGAACTTATCACCAGCAAGGCTCACAGTTGAAAGTGAACGATACTGACCATCACGAGCAGCGTATGCATGAGCACAGGCCTCAATGGCACGGAAGTCGTTACCAGTGGCCAGAACCACTGCATCGATACCGTTCATGATGCCTTTATTATGAGTAACGGCCCGGTTTGGATCCACTTCAGCAATTCTCACTGCAGTTGCGAATTTTTCAGCAAACTCGCGAGCAGAAAGACCATTCACGGTTCCCAGTTCATCGATTGGACATTCTACCGAACACTCAACCACACAATCTGGAGTGTAGTTAGAAAGGATACACATAATGATGTGCACTTCTTTCTCAGTGTTCTCAAAACGAGAGTCCATCATCACTTCGCGCTTAAACACTTGCGCCATCTCTTCAAGGATTGAATTGATGAAGTTCGCCCCCATGGCATTACAAGTTTCGCATTCAACTTTGATTTGATAATAGTTTTCAATTTTGTCAGTCATATCAACAAGAGATAGACCAACAATCCCACCGCCACGTTTTTCCATATTAGCAGTGATTGATTCAACTGAAGAAAGAAGACGAATTCTTGCTTCTTCGAAGAAATTAACTAGTTTTGATTTCTCACCCTGCCATTGGAAGTGAACCTGGCCCACTTTACGAGTCGAAATAACTTTGGCGTGGAAACCACCACGATCAAGCCAGAATTTTGCTCCTAAAGAAGCGGCCGCCACCACTGATGATTCTTCAATCACCATAGGCACAGAATAAACTTTGCCGTTAATTAAGAAGTTCGGTGATAGACCAAACGGTAAATCGTAATTGGTAAGTGTGTTCTCAGAAAATTCATCAAAACGCTTTTGAACTTCCTGATCCTGATGCCAGTAGAGATTTAGATTTTTAACCAGTGCCGAAGAATCGCCTTGAAGCTGCTCTGAAAGCCACTCAATCTTTTGCTCTTTCGACATTTTTGAAAAGCCGCTAACTGTTTTCACTCTTCCTCCCTGTTAACCAGAAGATCTCTCGCTGTGAGAAGCGCTTCACGCTGGCGCAGAAAATAAGTACGAAGGGTCTCATAATCATTAAGTGCCGGAGTTAAAAACGCCGACGCCATACCAATGAGTGATTTCGCCTTCAATTTGGTTTTTAATTCGTAACCATCAAGCATGCTCGTGATTCCACCAGAGATTATAAATTCTTTATTTCTTGTTGGGAGAGCATTCAGGATGTCCACCATCTCGCGGGCCGAATGTCCCACATTGATGAATGGTTCTTTTGTTTCATCTTTGGTCGCACGAAGATACTCTAAGAGAGTAAAGTTTGTTCCACCAAAGGCCGCAAGTTCAATCCCTGCGATAGGAAGTTCAAGAAGAGCACGAAGACTCTTAGGACCCATGCCTTGCCCTACTTCTTTAATGATGATTTTCGTTTGAAGTTTATCCAGGACGCGGGTGAGTGTTTCTAGAGGAGGTTTAGTGAAACGATCTCCCTCAGGCTGAAACCATTCCTGAAGTGGATTGATGTGAATGATAAGACCGTCGGCCTCAACTTTCTTCACCATTTCATTGAGTTTATTTTCAGTGCCGTTGGCCACCAGCTCTTCAACCTGAGCAATGCCAATGTTCGCAAACAATGGCTGTGACCCCATGAATTTTCTAACTGCGAACTCATTTAAACGAGAATCATCAGTAAGAAGTGCGCGACACGAACCAAGACCCATACCAAGTTTAAACTCAGCACAAAGCTTAGCTAAATTTTCATTAATGTTTTTGGCGTGTTCAGTTCCACCTGTCATGCTTGAAACCCAAACCGGGTAGTCCAAATCAAAATTTAAGAATTTGGTTTTCCATTTCGCTTCTGAATTTGGATGTGCAAAAAACAGCGGTTCATAATTGAAACGCGAATCAATCTTGCTCGCAGAGGTTCGGGCCTTATTTGCGAGTTCTATGTGGTCTCCTTTCCTCTGAGCTAACTCATCAGAAAAAGGAGCTTTTGGGATAAATTCCATAGGACTTGATGTATCAAAAACTGACCACAAAGTCATGAGCAAATGTTAGACAAGGCAATAGATACAAGTATTTGAAATAATTATGAAATTGGGCCAATAACGAGAACAAATTCCCGCTTCTCTGTCTCTCCCAGACGTTTCATGACTGAACCAGGGGTTCCACGCAGGAGGGTTTCTGCTGGATTTCCGAGATCCATTCCCAGGAAAATTTCACGGTTAGAGTTGAGTTTTGAGAGCTCTTCCACTAGCTTTTTTAAACGGTACGGTGTCTCCATCCAAACCAGGGTCTCATTTTTTTTAAGCTCGCGTTTCATCCAATCCGTGCGTTCAGGGTCTTTGACCGGAACAAATCCACAAAAAGAAAAGCGGTCATGCGAAAAACCTGAAAGGGCAACTGCCAGAGCAATCGAATTAGGAAATGGTGTCGAGGTAACCTTGATACCTTGTTTGTGACAAGCATCCACTAGGTGTTGTCCCGGATCACAGAAAGCCGGAAGACCACAGTCACTTAAGAGATAAACTCTCTTGCCTGACTTCAGAAGCTTAACGATATCAGGGCGCATTTTTTCCTGAGTGTGTTCATTGAAAAGTTGGAATTTTTCAATTGCTTCTCTTGGAAGGCCCCACTTAAGCCACCGCTGACGTCCTACTTTATGTTCTTCTACTAAAAGGACAACATCTTCTTTCAGAGCATCTTCTAATAAACGTTCACGTGCCACTGTTTCAAGTGGCAGATCATCTGAAATCGGAGTAGGAACAAGAATAAGTTCGCTCACGCTTCTCCCAATGGAAGGAAAAGTTCAGGTCGATGGAAATCAGGATTCTGCTCTGGATTTGGTTCAAGAGCATAGAACTCACGGGGTTCATGATCCAAACAAGCAAAGAAGCCACCATAAAGATGAGTGCCTTTAAGTTCACTTGGAAGTTTTACTTTCATCACACCTGTCCACACTCTTCCATCCACACTTGATTCATGAGTAAACTCAAGCTCTTTTGGAGGGTGAAATGTTTTACGAGGTTCAGTGATGATCAAAGCAAATGGCTGATTGAGTGGTGATACTTGGATTTCAAGATAAGGAGCGGCCTTGTCTTGAGGATCTTTTCTTAATTGTAAAAAGGCCTCAATTACGTCTGTGTTCCAAAGTCCCCAGTTCTTCGACCAGTCCATGGTTTTTGTTTCATCCGCAAGCCATGGGCGCGAAGTGCGCTTTTGGGCGGTAAAACGAATGGTCATTTCGTTCTCTACGAATTCCCATTCGATTTTAAGACTATGAGCTGAGTGACTAGGACCGTGTTTTTTTAAAAAAGCCTGCATAGACTAAAGAATACACTTTGAGGCATACTTGGGCCATGGAATACCGCCTTTTCTTAATCATACCTCCTGGACTCGAAGACCTTGCTTTAAAGGAAGTTGAGTCGAAATGTCCTGTATCAGGGATTGATGTCTTAAAAGGTGGCCTTGAACTCAATGCAGATTTGGATTGGATCGTTAAGGCCCACACACTTTTGAAAGTTCCTACCCGCATGCTTATGCGTGTGACTGAGTTTAAGGTCCGTGACTTCCCGAAGCTTCACCAAAAGTTTGTAAACTTTAAATGGAATCAATTTCTTTCTCATCCGGAACCGGTGTTTGAGATTAGCTGCTCAAAGAGCCGCCTCATGCATACTGGTCGTATTGAAGAAACGATTAGAGGCGCTCTGGCAGATGCCTTAGTGAGGCAGCCCTTAAATCGTGACTGGGAAAAGAAAAATTATCCGCCGCAAACTTTTTACGTAAGACTGGTGGATGATAACTTAACGTTGAGTCTTGATCTCACGGGTGAGCCACTTTACAAACGTGGACTTCAAATCATTAAAGGCGAAGCTCCAATCAGAGAAAATCTGGCCTCTGCTTTTTTGATGGAACTCTTTCAGGGTTTGGAACAGGAAGTGACATTGGTTGATCCCATGTGTGGTTCGGGAACGTTTCTCACAGAGGCGATTAATTTCAGACGTCCCTTGCATCTTCGTCCTTTCGCTTTTGAGACAGCCCCTTTCTTCAAAGGGAAAATGGTTCGCTTACCACTGGTCACAATGCCATTTCCATTAAAAGAAGTTCAGGGTTTTGATCTCAACGAAGTATTGATTAAAAAAGTTTCCGAGAACTCTGAATTAAAACTCACAGTTCAAGATTCAGTGAAAACTCCAATTAGAATTGATGGTGAGTTCATTATGATTTGTAACCCTCCTTATGGAGAGCGAATCAAGATTGAAGGAAAACGCGGAAGCTTTCTGCGCGAGGCCTGGCAGAAGTTCATGACGGTAGATAAACCACTTCGATTTGGTTGGGTCCTTCCTTCAGATATGGATGACCTCTTCAAAGCACCAAGTAATTATAAACTTCTTACCAAAAGACATCTGAAAAACGGTGGCATGGCCGTGACGTACTGGATTTGGGAAAGAGTTTAGGCCGACATTAATTCGGCCTTCTCAGTTTTACTTCTATACTCAATGTCTAAGACCTTTCCGTCTCGCATTTCAATCAACATATCACATTGAGAAACGCTTTGAAGTTTGTGAGCAATAATCAGAACTGTCACTCCCGGACAACCATTCATAAGAATATCTCGAATAAGAGCATCAGTCTTATTATCCATACTGGCAGTCGCTTCATCTACGATGATAATAGGGGTCTTCCGAATAAGGGCACGCGCTAGACACAGAAGCTGTCTTTCACCACGACTGAAGTTTCCTCCCCCTTCACTCACAACAGTTTTAGGATCAAGGTTAATACCAATTCTGAGAAGAACTTCTCTAATCTCAAGGTCACTAAAGTCCCCCATTGGATCGATATTAGAACGTATGGTTCCACTAAAAAGAATCGGATTCTGAGGAATGGTACCAATGGATGAGCGGAGATTTCTTAGAGGAACATTTTTGATGTCCTCTCCACCAATTACAACTTCCCCATCATTCACTTCAATAAAGCGATGAAGAATGCCAAAGAGAGTTGATTTACCAGCACCAGTTCTTCCCACTACACCTACTTTCGCTCCGGCCGGAACTTCAAAACTTGATCCCTTAAGAACATTTGGTAAGTGAGGAGCATAGCTCGCAAAAACATTATTAAATGTAATATCGCCTTTAAGCTCAATATCAACCAACTCACCTGCATTCACGTCTTCCTTTTTAATTTCGGAAAGACTATCAAGTCTCTCGACAGAGGTCATCTGGGCCTCGGCCTCTCCGAAAGCACGGACGGTCCAGTTTAAGCTGTCCCAGAATCTGAAAGCATAAATGAGTGTCATACCGGCCAGACCTTCCGAGATATTTCCTGACTTACCAAGAAAAATGATCCCAGTTGCAGCGGCAAGTGAAAGCATTGAACTCACAAGAGGAATGCGAATAGAAAACCATCGGTTGATCAGGACCACGCCGTAGAAACCTCTTTGATAATCACTTAGTGCACGTGTAAATCTCGCTTGAAAGAATTCTTCCGCGCCATAACAGCGAATAACCGGTGCACCATTTAGCATCTCTTTAATAGAGGAAATGCGAGGAGAACGGGCCACTGACATCAAACGTTTTGCTTCTCTCATACAAACTCGGTAGTTCTTCTGAAGGAAGAAGTAAACTGCGATAACAGGTAGAACGACCGTAATCATGAGGGGAATTGCAGTTAATAAAACAAACACCGCACCAATTGAATTAAGGAATGCCATAAAGGCCTCCTCTAAAGACCAGGAAAGATCCTTTTCAACTGCATCCAGATCGCGAGAAAAGCGATTTAGAATTCGACCACTTGGATTTGCATCAAAGTATCGCACATGAGCACCAAGCACTCCATCCAGGGCCTTGCCATGAAGAGATTTCGCCGCATGAATTGCCTTCTTCGACCAATAAAAATGTTGAAAAGCGCAGACCGATATCGTGAAAAGACCTATCAAGGCATAAACGCCAAGATAGTAGACATTCATATCCGAATTGCTGGATAAACTTTGAGTCCATTTCGATAGCCAAGAATTTTGAAGAATGGGCAACATCATGGCACTCAAAGAGCTCAGTAGAAGAAGTCCGATGGTCTTTGGAAGATTCTTCTTGGAGAATCCTGCCATCGCTCTTATATAACTCCAGTATAGTTTTAGAGAAACTTCACCTCGCTCCTGATCTTCAACTTCCACCACTTGATGGTTTGAAGATGATTCACTCTTCTGAGGGGCGTCTGCCGCTTTGGCCGGAGAAGTACCCTTAGATTCCTCTTTAGAGTTCTCAAGATAGAAGTTTTTGAATTCATGATTAGAGGCCAGAAGCTCTTCAAATGACCCATTGGCCACAATCTTACCATCTCGAAGAAAAACAATTCGATCAAATTGCTTCAAATGTCCAAGTCGATGTGTCGTCACAATACGGGTACAAGTTGACCATGATCCTAAAATAAGTCGTTCAAATACTTCTCCTTCAGTTTTAGGATCCAGGGCCGAGAAAGGATCATCTAAAATCACCAGTTGTGGAACATGCATGGCCGCTCGGGCAAGGTTCACACGTTGCTTTTGTCCACCAGAGAGATTTCCACCACCTTCGATGATTTCAGTTTCAAGACCAGCAGGCAATAGTTCAAGGTCATGTTCTAAACATGAAGCATATAGCGCCTTTTTAAGAACAATTTCATCCACAATTGAAGCACCCATAGTGATGTTCATTTCTAATGAGTCATGAAACAAAAATGGATCCTGAGGAACATAGGCAACACGAGGATGTCCATCGATATTGATTTGACCTTCAAATGAAGGTATCTCATCCAGGATAAGCTTGATGAGACTTGATTTACCGGATCCAACGACACCAACAACTGCTACATTCTCACCACTTTGAATATCGAGAGAAACCTGGTCCAGTACTTTTTCTTTTTGAGGATAATTTACCGTGATGTTTTCAACTTTGATTGAAGGGGCCTTACGGTCACCTTCAAGGGAAAACTTCTTTGGAGCTTGAAATACAAGAATGCTCGCAACTCTCTCACCCGCAATAAATGATGAGCTAAAGTCTCCCAAAACCTTTGGTAATTGTCTGAAACATGGCTCTAGATAACTAAAGAGCATCAAACAAGTAAATGCAGTGGCCACATCAAGAACTTTGCCTTGAAACAAGTAAGAAGAAAAGGCCACCAAGGTCACCATGAGACTTGCGAATAGATAACTTCCACTTGAGAGAGTTTTAAACTTCGCGAGCTTTAACCAAGTGGCCTCCTCTTTTGATCGCTGATCTTCAATTTCGTTATGAACATGCTTTTCCCAAACAAAAGACTTAATCACGCGAATACCATCAAGAAACTGAGACATCCGCCCCAGTCTTTCATCCCGTAGACTCATGATCTCGCCTTGAACTTTTGAAAACTTTCCTGAGAAGAATCGGCTCAATGGCAGAAGAAAGGCCATGATGACGATGGGTGCGACAGCAGTGAAGCCGATATATTTAAAAAGTAAAAAAGCAACCGCTCCCATCGTAAGAACAATTTGCAGAATCTCACCCAGGGCCCACAATGAAGCTCCGGCCATCTCTGCATCCGCACTGGTGCGATTAAGAATCTGACCTTTATTTGAATCAAGGGATTTAGAATTTAAAATCGATTGAGAGATTCTCTGATTAATCCCATTGGCCGCAGACTGAGTTGAAGTAACGGAATGATAGACGTAATGCTGTCCAAGGATGGCAGACACTAACTGAACACCACAAAGACCCAGAGCAGTTAAAAGACCAGTAGCAACCTCAACCTCACCTTTTGCGACTAAACCAATGGTTTCAATCAAACGGTGAATGAGTACAGGTGCTACCATTTTGAAAATGAGAATAAATGAAATAAGGATCAGGAGTTTGATCGCTTGAGGTTTGAGAACACGCAGCTGCTCGAAAAGAAACTTCTTCCCTCCGCCTTGCCCACTCAAGTTATCAAAACCTTCGAGATAAGAGTGTGGGGCCCATAATTTTGGAAGTTCAGGAATGTCTTTTAACTCAAGGGGCCTCTTAGCTCCTTGTTTGATCATTGGAGAAACATTTGAGAAGAATATTTTTTTTAACATAAGCGACCTATAGAATTGTCATCTGATTTTTTACTGAAGATGAATCTATAGAATCACTTAAGGCATGATGTTAAAAGTTAATTTTAAAGATGATTTGAAGAGTGAAAGAGTGAATTTCTTCACTCCCTTACATTAATAATTTGAGTAGGATTTCTCTTCACGAAGTGCTGAACCTAATTTGTTATTTAAGTCGGATTTTATTTGAGCACGCTTATCGTTCTCATGATAAACAAAACGAGCTAACTGGATAAACTCTTCACCAAAATCCTGGGAACGCTCGCATTTCCTAATTTTATCTTCAATCTCCCAAAGATTCTCATTGGTTTCTTTAAGCCGACCATAAAGTTCATCTACTTCTACCGTAAAAGGAACTCTTTCTTCTCTGATATCCAGAAGGTAGGCCAGTTCTCGATTAATATTTTCCAACTTATGAGACTCCGCAATCCTGTCTTGTTTAATTTCGAGAATAGAGATCTTATCCATTAATTCCCCGACAGAGATTGGCACCACAATATTCTCCATAAAATTCCTCCACTGCTAAACATTCATTAAGGGTTCCAGGGTCAGACGAAGCGAGAAATCGAGTTTTTCGCCCGGACGAATTTCACCGCACTCTTGCTTCTTATGGGCCTCGCTTAAATCATAGTGGCCGGCATTGGTGGGCTCCATCATCGAAACATAGTGACCATTGAATCCACCGTAACTTTGAAACAGCCATACGTAGGGAAAAATATCTTTGGGAAATTGAAATTTTAGTCGAGTTTGCGTGGCGGGGTTAAAGACGGCACACATGCCCTCCTCTAACTGACTTAGCCTAACGAATTCCCGAGTGTGCCCATCCTCTGGGAGGGCCTTTTGGATATTAACGTATTCACCGCTCTCTGCCACTCCAATCGGAAAAACCGTTTTTCGATCAATTCCAATGAGACGACTAAAGCCCAGGGCGACTGGCTCCATGTAGGAACCTGGCATATGAAACTCATCACCGGGTTCAATCGCTAATGCAGGATGAAATTTAAAAATAAAAGGCAGATTCATTGAAGCACGGGATTCAATTTTATAATTAATTTTCAATTCGCTCTCACTTAAGTGAAAACGCTTCTGAATGATCACTGGATAAGTTTCGCATTCCAGTTCGAACAGGGCCTCACTTTTATCCACCGTCGGGATTTGCTGCCAGGTTCTGCGCCAAAGTTCACCATGATCAGTAAGTTTAAATTGATTGATCTCTACCGGAGCATCATTGGGGAAGACCTCTTCCCAGCCTCCTTCCCAATTTTCATCAAAGCCATCCAACTCATGAAGTTCTTTCTTTACTTCGGGCGAATACTTCCAGACCCAATCTTTACCCGTTCGTTTATCAATAAAATGCTCGACCCTGGCCCCCCGGCCATCACTAATTTTAACCATCAGGTTTTTGTTCTCTAAGGTAATCATATAGACCTCACTAAATTGGTAATGGATAAATGGCCTGAAAATCAAAACAGGGAGTTGGTTCTTCCTCTAAAAGAATTCGGGCCTTTTCAAAAATGAGTTCTGGATCAATATCAAGACAAGCATTCGTGCCTTTTGGGCATACACTTTTGTAGCAATAACGACAGTCCACGTCCTTGTATAGAATTTGATGGGGAACCATCCAGGGAGTGTGCTGAGGATTTGTGAGAGCATAAAGCACCAGCACTGGAGTACCTAAGGCCGCGGCCATATGAACTGGCCCCGAGTTATTGGAGATAATAAGAGGTGCTTTCTGTATCAAAGCAATCATCTCTTTTAAGGAAAGCTTTCCGGCAAGATTGATTGAATCATGTCTCATTAGAGATTGGATTTCAGAAATAATCTCCCTCTCATCAGACCCACCGGTGAAAAGGACTTTAATTCCTAGTTCTTCTGTAATTAAATCAGCGACTGCTGCAAAACCCGAGGTTTTGTAACGTCGGGATTCTGCTGTAGCTCCTGGATGAATAATGATCCAAGGCGATTGGAGATCCATTAACTTTCCTTCCACTTCCAGTTTGGCCTTCGGATCAACTGCTAAAATTAAGGGACGAGGATCACGGGAAGCGCCCAATTCGTGAACGAGATCGAGGTGGCGCTTCACTTCATGTCTAAGAATCTCATGAGGTTCAGTTTCTTTGATCCAATCTGTAAGAAGTGAATAAGGATTTTCCCTACAAATGGCGGCCCGCAAAGGAATGCCGGCCAAATAACAGAGCATGGCCGAAGGTAAAGGATTCTGACTATAAACAGTGAATATGATCACACCATCGAACTTCTCTTTTTTAAGTAACTCGATCATCTCAAAATCAGGCCCCGGATCATTTAAGGTCCCACTGGCCTTGAGCCACGGCGCATGGTAAGAGATCACTTGATCGAAGAGCGGAATGGATTTTGCTATTTCCATTCCCTGCTTTGAGGTTAAAAGGGTCAGTCTTCTATCCGGTAATTGTTTTTTTAGGGCCGAAAGTGCCGGAGTCGTCATCATGACGTCACCCATAGCATCCAATCGAATACAAAGTATGTTTTTAGCGTCTAACCATGCGTTCATAATCCTCGCTCCTGAGACATAATAATCAGAGCAGCGCCGAAGAGATCTTTTGCCATGTGATCAGGCTCTCTATATTCATTCAAGACCCATTCTGTTTCATTCCCATTATCAATGAGGATGGTTTTACATCCCGCTCTTTTCCCGGCCTCAATATCATCCAGGATGTCACCGATCATCCAGGAATGACTGAGCTCAATTCCATGCTCAAGTGCCGCCCGCTCTAGCATGAGGGTTCCGGGTTTACGACAGGCACACCCGTCATCCGGGCCATGAGGACAGTAGTGAAAACCTTGGAGCTCTCCTCCAAGGTCTGAGAACATCAGGGCCATTTTGTTTCTCACAAAAGTGAGATCAATCTCTTGAAATAAACCCAGGGCAACTCCTTTTTGATTAGTGACGATATGAAACTGGAAATGATCCTTCAGTTTTCGAATGGCAAACTCCGCCCCCCTCGAAAATCTGATCTTGGTGACGTCCACATTAAAAGGAACGTCCTCAACCAGTGTCCCGTCCTTATCAAAAAAAATTGCCCTCGACTCCATATCAACCTCTTACGGCCAGGAAGTTTCCTTCATGGGAAGCACCATCACCTCTGGGATAACAGATTCATGAGGCAAATACAGAATTTGAGAAATAACATTCGCCACATTTGAAGGTGGTTGTAGAGTGGAGATATCGATGTCCGGGAATCGATCAAGTAGAAATGGTGTTCTCATGCCTCCACAAATGACGGCCGTCACCTTCACTCCCATCTCTCTTCCTTCAACGTGGAGAGCGTGAGTAAAACCGAGAAGTCCCCACTTGCTGGCGTGATAGGCAGAGGCATTGGCCCAACTGCGTTTAGCGGCAGTGGAAACGATATTAATGATATTCCCTTTTTTCTTATGCATAATTCGAAGGGCCTCTTTAGAAAGCACAAATGGACCAGTCAAATTGGTGCTTAAAATGTCATTCCATTTGTTCACAGGCATCTCAGTTATCGGTGTCGTGAGATCAATCCCTGCGTTATTGATCAGCACATCCAGACTTCCATACTGCTGAACAATGTTGTCCAGTTTTTCAGGAATCTTTTCAAAATTCGTGACATTGAGTTCGATCGCTGTTGCTTTACCGCCATTCTGTTCAATTTCCTTGGCAATTTTTTGTGCCTTCTCCAGATGAATGTCGGCCACGATGGTTTTCATTTCATGGTTAGCAAGAGTTCGGCAAATTTCCGATCCAAGACCACTTGCTCCACCAGTAACCAGCGCTACCTTACCTGAAACTTGACTCTGAGTTTGCATTCAGAACCTCCCTGTTATATTGAAAAGAATAATTATTTTTAAAAGACTTATTTGTGATGGCCGAAATGAGAATATCTTCGATTTTTCGTGCCATGTGCTCCCAACGAAAATGTTGTTTCACACGACTAAGAGACTCTAACCCAAACTTCTCTCTTAATTGATCATCTTTCATAATTTTTGAAAGTGCCTCTTTCAAAGCAATAGGATCATTAGGAGGAACCAGAAGACCGGTTTTTTCGTGCTTCACCGTATACTTAATTCCACCCACATTCGAACCAATCACCGGAGTACCGCAGGCCATAGACTCTACCGGAGTAATGCCAAAAGGCTCATACCAGGGAGTTGTCACAAAAACATCTGCAGCACTGTAGTAGATCTTAAGTGCTTGTCGGGATTTACTTCCGGCAAACATCACTCTTGCTGAGATTCCTTCCTGGTCGGCAATTGCTTTTAGTCTTCCAATTTCTGGTGTGCGGATGGGACAGGCGTCCTCACTTTCCCCACCCACGATGACAAGACGAGATTCTTTATTGTTCTCTTTAAGATAGTGAGCAAATCCACGAATGACGTTATCTGCCCCTTTTCGAGGAACCATTCGTCCCAAATGAAGGACGACTTCCTCATTGTCTTTAAGGCCCAACGCCTTTTTGGCCTCAGCCTTTTTTATGGGATACATTTCTTCGTCATCAAATCCACAAGGTACGATGTCGATTTCCTTATGATGAGCATCGTAGAGTTCTACTAAATCTGAAAGATCCTGAGGACATTCGGCAATGATCCCATCTGCCTCTTTAACCAAAGAATCTTCCACATCAAATCGCTCATCAGAAAATCCATCGTTTTTCCCTTGATGGATGCGACGAACTTTCCCCAAAGCATGGAAGGTAATCACAAAAGGAATGCTCAGATGGCGCTTGAGGTTCGCGCCCACTAAACCAGACATCCAAAAATTACTATGAATAACATCAAACGGGGTTGGGCGCTTTTTTATATAATCCAACATGAAGGTGGTAAACTCATCCATATAGGGAAGTAGCTTTTCTTTCTCAATGAACTCTTCCGGGCCAGCGGGAACATTAACAAGCTTAAAGCCCTCATCCAGTGTTTGTTCCACCGGTTGCGACGGACAATCCTTTCGAGTGAAGACTTCAACAGTATGACCGAACTGACTTAGGTATTTTGCCAATTGAGCTACATAGAGATTCTGTCCTCCAGCATCTTTACCACCGAGTGCACTTATGGGCGAAGCATGTTCACTTATAATCGCAATATGCATAATTAGCTCCTTACGACTTCATGAAGAGTCTTGTTCCAATCTCTGACAAAACGATCCATTCCAAAGCGTTCAACAGCGGCCCTGCGGGCCTTCTCTCCCCAATCCTCGGCAAGACTTTTATTTCTAATCAATTCTTTGGCCGCAATTGTGAGTTCTTCCGGACGAGTCGAAATAAAACCCGATACATTGTTTTCTACCACTGTCGCGAGTTCAGTTGTGGCAAGGCCAATGATAGGCATTCCAATCATCATCGCCTCACATATAGAAAGTCCAAGACTGGTATAACGAATAGGATTAAAAAAATATCGATAGCTTGAACAAAAATGAGGAAGTTCCTGATGAGAGACTTCACCAATTCCATTGGCCTCTTCCCACCCCATTCCTACCAAATCAAGATCAACTTCCTTGGATGCCTCTTGGTAGATATCCAAACCAAGTCTTCGACCTCGTTTGGCAATGTTATTAACAATTACGATTCCTTTCTCGAGATCTCCGTTGTAACGAACACCTTCAGGAATTTTTACACCATGATCAATCACAGTGGTGGGAGATTTCTGGCAGTCCCACATCAAGCGATTGAAGTCTGTCACATGCACAATCATAGTTCCCGGATCATTGACTGGATGAATGGTATTAGTCGGATTTTCTCTCGGAGGATCATGCTCCAAATAGATTCTTGGAAGCTCCTGCTGCTCTTTACTTAAGACCTCATGTTGGTGGATTAAGTAATTGTCATGATGTTGGAATAGGATGCAGTCAAACTTTTGCTTTTTGACTTCGTCGAATGGTATTTCATGGAGATTAGAGGGCCAGGCATAACTAGGAGTGATTCCGCAATATCCGAGGGCATCGTCTTCCCTTTTGGGAAGATAAATGTCATGAGGGATATGCGACAGGTAATAAAGATAACTTCCGTGAATATGCCAGGTGAAGATTTTAAGGCGTTTCATAAAACTTCTCCGATCAAATGAATCACTTCTTGAAGACTGGGGCGGACAAGTGCACGGTGTAAGTTGCCATCTAAGGGGGCCCAGCGGTCCGGGCTGGTTTCAGTGAAAATAACAATACTTTTTTTCTTCAAGGCCGCACTTATATGAGAGACACCAGTATCGTTACAAATAAGGCCTGAGCTTTGCTGAATAAGGGCCGACAAGGGGCCAATGGGAAGATTTAATGATGCTGCATCAAAGGCATCCGACTTCATGCTCTTCATTATGCCTTGAACAAGTTCACTTTCATTTGAAGAACCGGTGAATACAACTTTAGTGCCTCTATCAGAAATTTCGTCAGCGAGACGACTAAAGAGCATTCTGTCCCAGCGTTTTGATTCAGTTGATGCTCCGGGATGGATGCAAACATATCTACTTGGTAAGCACAGGTCCAAGACCATTTTTTTGTCTTCTTTAGAAAGTGGAAATTCAAGTTCTGGATCAGGTTTTTCAATTTCTAAAATCTCTAAAAGCGCTAGACATCTTTCGACCTCATGCAGGTCATTTGGATAAGTAAGATAGTCCTGATTCTTGGGCCCTTGATGAAATCCAATGCATCTCTTGGCACCAAAGAGATTTATGAGTTCATTACTGACTTCCCCGCTTCCATGAAGCTGAACGGCCAGATCAAATTCACGCTCTTGCATGTCAGAAAGAAATCTAGTGACTTCATTCGGAGAAAAGTTCAATTCAGGCATTCCGGGAAATCCAGAAAATGGAATAAACTCATCTATTAGATGAGAATATCTTTCAAAAAGATTTTTCATGCTCGGTAAAGACACTAAACTTATTTCAGCATCAGGATAGTGCGTACGAATGGCCTTCAGTGCTGGAATTGAGCAGATCATGTCTCCCAATTTCAACGCACGCAAAATGACAATCTTCATAACTTGAACCTCGCATTGGACAGACGAGATTTTGCAATTGAAGTGCCATAAATTTAGTGAGTGATTTCAACTGAGGATTTGAACAGTGTCGGGGTAATGTGACCTGTAAACGTGACTTGTTGTTTTGCTGATGTTTTTAATTTTTTGGTTTATTTTTTTTACTGAAATCGATTTTTAATGTCTTTTTGCTATAGACCACTCCCGCCACACAGAGCGCATTAACAATAAAAATTTTAATAAGACCATTTCTCGCCTGTCCATAAGGCGCAAACAGCCACATGTAATTAATGGAGATCATGGTAATCAAACATATGACCAAGCAAATGAGGGCAAAGATAGATTGAAAGTCGTTTTTGTTAAATTGCATGTAATCCCCGTTCCTAATAATAGGTTCAGGGATTACCTGATGAAATACAACAGAATTCTTATGAATCTACAATAGTTCCGCCGTTTGGATGCAGTACTTGCCCGGTCATATACGAGGCCTCTTTACTGGCAAGCCACGTGAAACATCCAGCAACTTCATTGGGTTGTCCGGCCCTTTTTAAGGGGGTGTCCTTTCCAAACTCCTCTACCTGCTTCTCATTGAAAGAGGCCGGTATTAGAGGCGTCCATATAGGACCAGGGGCAACGGCATTCACCCTCACCTTCTTTTCCGCTAAACTTTGTGACAAAGATCGGGTCAAGGAAACGATGGCCCCCTTAGTTGAACTATAGTCCATCAACTTAGGATTGCCTTTATAGGCGGTCACAGAGGCATTATTGATAATACATCCATTCACCTTCTCAATATGTGGAAGCGCTTCCTGAGTTAAGTAGAAGTATGAATAAATATTTGTTTTGAAAGTTTGTAAAAGTTGCTCCTGACTAATCTTGGTAAACTCTTCTTCAACGTGCTGCTCGGCCGCATTATTAATCAGAACATCAATTCTTCCAAACGCACTGATGGTCTTATTAACAGCTTCTGAACAAAAGGTCTTTTCTCCAATGTCTCCTCTGATGAGTAGACATTTGGATCCAAAACTCTCGATCATGGCCTTTGTCTCGTTGGCGTCTTTGTCCTCATCCTTATAGATCACAGCAATGGATGCTCCTTCATTGGCAAAGGCGAGAGAAACAGCTCTTCCGATTCCGCTATCCCCTCCTGAAATGAGGACAACTTGGTCTAAAAATTTATGTACGCCCTCGTAGAAAGGCATAAAATTTGGTTTAGGAGACATCTTATGTTCTTTTCCTGGTTGATGCTCTTGAGTTTGAGGCTCCATAATCACTCCTTAGTGAAATAATCGTTTCATTAGTGGCTCGTCTTTTTTCTTAACGACTGAAATCGAGCCGTTCGCTTCCAATGTGGCCTGAAAGACTTCATCCACATCCATCACTCCCTGCATTCTCAGTGCCTCATGTAATTCCCGGTCTGTAATGGTTTCTTTATGCATAAGTTTCTGATTAAGTTTTCCGTTTTTAATTAAGACCTTAGGAACACCTTCAATGATTTTTTCCGCCGTCTTCGAATGAAAGACCAACTTATTTAAAATAATATTTAAAAACATTAAAGTCCCTACAGTAATAAAACCAGCGGGAACACTTTTATCATCATCTATGAGCGCATTTTGAACTGCCTCACTCATAATCAAGAGCAGAAGAAAATCAAAAGGAGTGAGTTCACCAAAGTGCTTCTTCCCCCAGATTCGAAATACGATAAATAAAAAAACAAAGATAGCACTGGCCCGAAGAACCAGCTCCTGCCATTCACTCTCTAAATTCCACATACAAAACTCCTGTTAAGATAAGAACTTCCAACAGGCCGTCCCCAAGGTACACTTTTCGAATGACTCCTTTCAGAGGGAAATAAATGCTAACAAAACCGAGGAAAAGACAATTCGTCACAGATAGAAGGACAACGGCCTTGGAAATAGTAGGGAGATATAGTGAAGAGAATAGAAAGACCAAAGAAGAAGAAAGGATCATTAAAGAAACAGTATAAACCAGCCAATGGTCTTTTTTATCGCCGGTGACCATTTCAAAAGAACGCAAATGAACTAATGGCCACACGGCGGTCAAGAAATAATAAGAACCTTGAAAAAGCAAAAGAGTTCGCATTAAGAAGGGCTTTGCAGGTTTCTCATTTTTTCAATAAAGCGTGGAGGCATTAGATTCACGACCATATCGAAAGATGTTTTTAAGAAGCCTTCTTGGGAAACTTTGGCCTTCAAGCTTTCAAACGCTTCACCCATCATATTGGCCTCATCTTCTGAAAAAATTCCACGGGCCTCAGAGAAGATCTTCCCCTCTTCTTCCTGGATATGATGAGTCAGAGCTTCTCGTAACTTAATGGCAGTGTCTTTCCAATCCATATCAGTTGAATCTTTCAACTGAAGAGTTCTTAGTAAAGTTTCCGCTTCCATATGTTCTTTATAGGAATGCATGACATCTGATTTATCCGAATTGACGGCACGGATAGCATTGTAAAAGACCGACTCCTCCGCCCGCGAATGGGGAATAAGCCCACTTTTGATCTGCTCAACCAGCACAGATCGATAGCTGTCTCTATCATCCAATTTAATCAACTCATCAAGAAGATCCTTGATCTCATTATGATCGTTCTGAAGACAAGTATAAATATCCATAGACCCCTCCTGGTTCAAGATCTGATTTACGTTCATTCTCTGCCACCTAAATCAAATTGAGATTTAATTTAGGCCCAAAAACTAAATGGCACATGAGTTGCTAATCTTTTCATGGACCAAAACAATTGGAGTTCATATGAAAAGTGGCGAAAAACCGACAGCAGTGATTACTGGAGCATCTACTGGAATTGGTTTTGAACTGGCCAAGCAATTTGCTCAAAATGGCCATGACATTGTTATCGTTTCGAATAGTGACCGAATTAAAGATGCGGCCCAGGAGTTAAGGGCGATTGGTAAAAACGTATTCGAGTATAAACATGATCTTTCACGTAAGGGTGAGATAGAAAAGTTTTATGATGAAGTAAGAACTTTAGGTAAGGACATTGGAATAATTGCATTAAATGCTGGTGTGGGTCTGGGTGGGCCATTTAGGGAAAACGATATAGATGAAGAAGTAAACATGATAAATCTGAATGTTGTGAGTACGGTTTACTTAACCAAGCTATTTTTAAACGGTTTCCTCGAGAATAACGGCAAAATCCTTTTTACTTCATCTATCGTCTCCGACATGCCCGCCCCCTATTCCGCAATTTATGGTGCCACAAAGGCCTTCGTGCAATCTTTTGCCAATGCTCTTCGCGAAGAATTAAAAGAAACAAATATTAGTATTACGACGCTTATGCCGGGAGCAACAAACACCAACTTTTTTGCTCGCGCAGGATTGCTCGATACCAAAGTAGGAGCTGAAGGCAAATTTGAGAATGAACCATCTGAAGTGGCCAAGCAAGGATACGAAGCTTTAATGAACGGAGTGGACGAGGTCTATGCGGCAAGTGCTAAGACAAAACTTGAAGGCGTCATAAATAAATTCCTGCCAGAAAAAGTGAAGGCCATCTTGCATAAGAAACAGGCCGAGCCTGGTTCCGCTTATCACTAATCAAATTGTTTTTCGAATGCCAGAAGGCCTTGGGAGTCTGCCACAGATGAACCAAGGCCCGTCCCAAAAGACACACCTATAAAATAATTATTGCCCAGATTGTGATGAAGACCTGCTTCAATAAGATAAACATTTTCACCCTTTTCATGCTGCTCTTCTAAAAAGGCATCCACTACTAAGGCAGTTCCTTCAAGAATCCTCTGACTCATACCAAAGGTGTAAATATTTCGGTCAGTTCTTTCCATCGCATCAGCTGAATCATTATGTTCAAATTGATAATTGAAATGAATTTGAAAATCTGGTTTTTCTGATGTTCCGATGAGAGTTGTAGTCAAATTGATCCGTACAGAATAGAGCATTGAGTCCATCCCCTTACCGGTGGGGAAAATTGCCACCGGAGAGATGGATAATTCAGGGATTAAATTTTTAGAGTGATTCAAACGGTAGAGAAGACCCATATCAGTTTGACCTGAGTAGTCCTCTTTGCCGCCTGAGAAAATGGTGGCCTCGGTTTCAAATTGGAGATCTTTTGAAATCCCATAACGGAAATTTGGTCTATGTCTTAATTCATCTTGATCACCTTTCTCAAGGGCCAAGCTATATTGCAAATCAAAGGTATGCTCATCTATAGGAGTGGCATCTTCCAGATGTGTCGGCATGTCATTATTTAAATTCATCACATCGGACAGTGCAGGGAAAGAAAAGAAAATAAGAATCAAATAACGAAGCATTCATGGCCTCCTATTTGCACCTCACTGCCCATTACAAGGGGCAAGCATGAGAAACTTTGACATTACAGTACCTTTTTTGAAAGACCCATATCTGTACATTTCTAAAAAATGCAGAGAATTAAAAACTGACACCTTTACCACTCGCCTCATGCTAAAAAGGACCACCTGCTTCAAAGGTAAAGCTGCTGCAGAGCTTTTTTATTCAACAAAGCTCGAAAGAAAAGGGGCCGCACCAGAACCGATAAAGGCCACTCTTTTTGGCAAAGGCGGTGTGCAAGGTCTTGATCAAAGAGAACATCAACACAGAAAGAAATTATTCATGCCTTTCATGGAGTCATCAAACTTGGACGATCTCTTCAATTTGACTCATGCCATTTGGCAGAGAAGAATCAAAAGCTGGATCGGAAATCCTGAAATAAGTTTGTATGAGGAAGCTCAGCTCATTCATACTGAGGCCATTTGCGAATGGTTTGGTATTCCTCTTCGTAAGGACGAAATTCCTGAGAAGGCAAAAGAACTAACCATCATGTTTGATTATGCAGGGGCCAAGGATCTGAGTTATTTCAAGGCGCGGTTTAAGCGAAAGAAAACTGAAAGATGGATCAGTGAACACATTGAGGACATTAGAAAACATCCTCGTGAATATAGTGATTCTTACCTAAAACGTTTTTCACTTTTCAGAGACCTTAGAGGTGAATTACTTCCCTTAAACGCGGCCACCACGGAAATCTTAAGTGCACTGAGGCCCGCAGTGGCGATTTCTCTATACGTCGTTTTCCTAGCTCATGCTTTACATCAGTTTCCAGACAGGGCCCGTTTAATGAATACAGAAAAAGATCGATTCTCATTCATTCAGGAAGTAAGGCGATTCTATCCCTTTTTCCCTGTTATACCGGCCAGGGCGAGAGAAAATTTTGTTTGGAGGAATCATGAATTCATCAAGGGCCAAATGGTCCTCTTGGATATCTATGGCACTAATCACGATGAAAGAATCTGGAAGCACCCCGAGCATTTTATGCCTGAGAGGTTTAATGATCGCCCAGAAAATCCATACGACTTCATTCCTCAGGGCGGAGGTGACCATGCCACTGGACATCGCTGTCCCGGAGAATTAATCACCATCGGCTTTATGAATGTCGCCCTCCACTGTCTAACTGAGGAAATTGACTACCATGTTCCAATACAGGATTTAAAAATAAATTTCTCAAGACTTCCGGCCATTATAAATAGTCATATGATTCTTAATAATGTTCGCCCTAAGTCTCAAAGAAAGGAGATTCGTCCTTCAATGAACTTCTTCCAGGAATAGCTGAAACTCTTTTTTATTTTTGATGACTCGATCAGGTTGAAAAATAGGTGTGATCAATCGGATAAGCAGTCTATTAATTGAACCAGGTGCATAGACCACAATCTCTTTTAGCTTCTGAAGCTTTTTGATCTCCTTCAGGAAAAGAATATTAAAAGGATTAATCAGCCTTACATCCTCCGTATTCGTACAATAGGTCCAGTGATCGGGACATTCCTGCGAAAACTCTTTAGCATTTTTCAAATCCTCGTCGAGTAAATCGGGATTAATAAACCCATGAGGACGGGCCAGGAAGAGATGCTTTCCATAATCTTTGAAAATTTCCAACTTACCACCCAAACTGTCTTTTATGGTTATCTTTGACATAGTTCCTCCTTGCTAACAATTTTTCAAGCAAGGGAGGTGCCACTAAATAACTCCTAAGGGAACAGTTGTGAATGAGGCATATTCATCAGACAAATCCACTCAAAACTTCTCATTCTCATTTCTTAACCCGGTCCCACAACGGCACCACCGTTGCAATTGGAGTTTGTGCGGTTACAAATTTTAAAAAGGAGTTTTATTATGAAACGTCTAGTAGCACTTACTGCATTAGTCTTTAGTATGTACGCTGTGGCCCAAACATCTTCACCGGGCTCAGCATCTTCTCCATCATCGTCTTCTTCTACACCTTCTGCAACTTCATCCCCTAGCTCATCAGGTTCTACAATGAACTCAGATTCTATGAATGAAGAGCAACGCATGGAAGACGAAAGCACTCACAAGAAGAGTGGCAAAAAAGATATGCAAAAAGAAGAATCAGATAGTATGAAAGATGATTCATCATCTTCATCTACAACAACTCCTTAAAAAGAGTTTCCTGTTAGGGACCTTCCGGTTGAAAGACCGGAAGGTTTTATTGATGATTATTGGCCAATAAGTTTAGAACCAGTCATAAGGATTTCGCCGTTATCTTTTACGGCAAAATTAAATTTGTCTTTCATAGAACTCGCAAAAGACATTTCAAAAGCACCAACACTTGGAAAGCCGAGGGCCGCCACGTTCGTCTGAACAATAAGTGAACGGTCTCTAATCTGAATAAGCTCACTCGGAAAGAATTTGAAAGTACATGCGATACCCAACTGGCCACGAGCGCATGATATATTGATTTTTTGGTCGATAGATGTCGTGTTTAATACATCATTGTTACCAAAATGGTTCATGAAGTTATTTAAGCGACCAGTTTGAGATCTTTCGTTGATAAGGACTACCACTTTTTCGGGGTTATAAAAGAATGCCACTGAATCAGATGAGGCAATAGCAGACACCGCGAACACTAGTGCCGATAAAGTTAGAAGCGCGAATTTCATAATGATCCTTATTGATAGAAGACTTGGGATTTAACCCATACTCCACCAATAAACTGGATAATGGCAAGATTACCCGCAGCGACCGAATCAACTTCTTCAAGTGAAAGGTTTCTTAATGAATAGATCTTTGATTCGAAGATCTCACCCTTTGGATGAAGGATCTTCAAGAGATCTGTCTTCTTAAGGCCCTTCGGGTTCTTAACCATGATGGCAAGATGGGAACCTTTTTCGGCCTCAAGCACTTCCCCAATATAATCACCCTCTCGTTTTTGAAGACGAGAGTTTTTAAGTTTCGGGAAGAGTACATCTGTCTTGTTCACAAGGTAAAAGCCACGCATAAGATCTTGCGTGTATTTTTCTTTGAAAGTTTCAAACCCAGTGGCATCGAAGTTTTTCACGAGACCCGAGATCTCGGCAAGAAGCTGATTGTCCCAACGTTGATCAATACGGAAAAAGCCCAGTCCCATTTGACGAAGCTCATGAGCGAAATCTACCAGGCAGAATTCTTTAATATGGAACATAAATGTGCCATGAGCATTTTCAACAATCGGGAAACCTTTGTGAGGTGATTCTTCACTCTCCCCAAGGGCCGCGATTTCTCCATTCATAGTCATCTTCTCTGGAGCCAGGGCAGATAGAAGTGGTCTTGGAGTATAAAAGAGAAGAATGCGTCCCATCCCAAGAAGCTCACATGGAACTTTTAGTTTCTGAACGTAACCCTCGATGGCCGTTTTCGATAATTCAATTGAAAGAATAAGACGCTCTAAACGTCCTTTCGCCAGGTCCACCCAACCTTCTAAAGCAGGAAGATTGTGGTTACCGTTTTCAGCAATAAACTGAAGAGGCCTGTCGGTATTTCTTACGACCCAACCAAATGCACCCGGGTCTTGTACTCGTACAGCATCTGCGTGAGCGACGTAATCATTTACTTCTTTAAGTTTTGCCGTGAACACATCCTCAGTCATGAGAATGTCCCATTCAAGAAGAACACGAAGACCTAATTCCTTCGCACGCATTGAAAGTGCTAAGAACTCATCTTTAGAAAGTTTACCAAAACGAGAAAGAGACTTTGGTTCAAGGATCACTTCCTCGAAACCTTGGTCTTTTAAAATATTTAATTCATGGAGTGAGCGTCCGTAGCTGGTAAGTTTCATGCTTTGCCTCTCTGACGAACGAGATGCATTGAACTAACACCTTCAACAAATGGAAGTCTAACCAGAGTTGTGGGACGAGTGCGTGTCACTGCTTTCATGGCAAGATCCATGATCTCATTGGCCACAACCTTAATCGCCGGACCTTTGAAAGGAATGATTTCGAGTTCATCACCTTGATTAAAAGCATTTCTCACTTCAATGACGATTCCTGACTTTGGATTAGCATCAATGACTGAGCCAACCATTTGCCATTCACCGTCTGAAGCGTTTTCTCTTTCATTGAAAATTGAATCAGCTCCGGCCTTTTCAACTAAACTCGCCTCTGTATAGGTACGGTGAGACACCTTACTTAATTCGGCTTCCCAGTTAATAAGATCGTCTGACAGGAAGTCGCCGTGTTCAGCATAATACTTCAGGGCCTCAGAATAAACTTTCGACATGGTACCAGCGTACAAGTGAGACTTCATACGACCTTCAATTTTTAGAGAATCAATCTTCTCTTCAATGAAGGCCGGAAGAACTCTTAGACCCTCAAGGTCTTTTGAGCTCATGAAATATGCTTTCTTTTTCTCCGGAGTATCGAGACCCTCAAGAGAGTATTCGAATCGACATGAATGGGCGCAACCACCACGGTTAGAATCGCGACCTTGAGTGAAGTTTGAAATCACACAGTGACCAGAGTAGGCCATACACATTGAACCATGAATAAACATCTCGATTTCGATGTCCACTTCACGCTTAATTTTTCCTGCTTCTTTAACTGAAACTTCACGGCCCAAAACGATACGAGTAGCACCGGCCTCTTTCCAGATGCGGGCACTTTCAGAATTCAGGGTCGAAGCTTGGGTTGAGATATGAACTGGAATCTTTGAATGAGCACGTACAGTCTTCACCACACCCAGATCAGAAACAATCACTGCATCTGTTCCAATCTCTTCCAGGAACTTCACAAACTCAGGTACCTCTTCCAGGTCCTTATCATGAAGAAAGGAGTTTAAAACCACATACACCTGGGTGCCCCTTTCATGGGCAAAGTTCATCCCTTCACGGAGCTCATCCAGAGTAAAGTTATCGGCCGCTGTCCGAAGTCCAAACTTCTGTCCACCTACGTAGACGGCGTTGGCGCCATAAAGAACAGCAATTTTTAATTTATCGAGGCTACCGGCCGGGGCCAGCACCTCAGGAAGTTGATGCTTAGTCATGATGGTCCTGTTTACCAAAATTCGGACGTAAGTTAAACTCTTGATAAAGAATATGTTTTAAAAGGGTTTTCGGTTTGAAAAAAGTTCTCTCTTTGCTCCTTCTGACGGTTCTGGTGGCCCTTGTAACTGGCGGATATCTCGTCTTCGATCGCTATCAGAAAAATCCCGTGCAGGTAGTACCCTACCCATATACTTTTGTTGAGTCGGCTCCCGGAATCCAATTGGACGCCCCCATTCTCATCACCGGTGACCGCATGGGAGCGTATTTTGCGAAATTTAAGACGGAACTTGCGGCCGCAATTTCGGTGAATCTCGCCAAACCCATTCAGGTACAAAGTCTCGCCAAAGAGGGAAATGGCCTTCACCGCACTCTGCATGAATTAAAATCTCTTACACAGTGGCCCCAAATTTTGATCTACCAGGGTGCCAGCGAGGAGTTCGCAGAATCAAAGTTTAATCCGGCCGAAATTGCGAAAATTAACACTAACTTTAAGCGCTACTCAGATGACAGAATTGAGACCTTTTTGATTCTGTATCCGTGGCTTTCCCGCTTGGTTTACGAACCGATTCACCAAGTGAAACTGGGAGCAACTCCCGAGTTAAAACAGGTCGAAGAGCCAGAGTATCTAAGACGTATGGAGACAGAGTTTCTCCTCTACGAGCAGCAACTCATTCAGCTGGTCAATCAGAGTAAGGACCGAAATACCCTTCTGATCCTTACCACCACTCCCATTAACCTTGATATTCCTCCAAAGAAGGTCTGCGAGTTTACAACGACAACTGATATTGAGACGGAAATTTTGGATTTAAGAGAGCTTTTGAAAAAGAACAACCCAAAGGCCGCTTATGCCAAATCTTCTAAACTCATCAATCAATATTCTGGAAATGCTCTTCTCCTTTATATCCACGGTCAGGTCGCTAAACGTCTGGGTTATACTGATGAAGCTGCCCAGTCACTTCTGAAGTCCACGGCATACGACTGCCGACCTTGGAGAACTACGGAAGTTTATAATTCCATCATTCGAAAAGTGGCAAAAGATCATCAGGTCCTCTTATTCGATTTCGCTCAGATGATCACGAATGAATGGACCCAAAACACAACATTTTTTGATGAGATTCATCCGCAGAATTTGTACTATGACCAGGGCATGAAACAACTGGGCATGGTGATCAAACGAATCCTGAAACTGTAGAGGGTAAACGATGCAAGTTTATAATCTGGAATTTGGTCCTCATGAACTGGTTGCCCGCGAAGGTGATCCTTCCACTGACCTCTATTACCTCAAATCTGGTCGTCTCCTGATCTGCACCGTTCATGGAACTGAGGTCAAGGCCATCGCGCGCATCGAGGCCGGAGTTTTCATCGGAGAGCTCTCATTTTTTGATGGCAAACACCGCGCAAGCCACATCGTGACTCTCGAGAAAAGCACTCTGGTGCAAATCCCTAAACATGAACTCTCTAACCACCTCCCATTTTGGTTCCTGGAAGTGGGCAAAGGTTTAACCAAAAAAATCCGTCGTCTCGACGAAATTATCAATACCAGTAACCTCCGCAAAATTGGTTCTGAGGATCAAAAACCTCTGACCATCGAAGAACAACGCAAGCTCTACTCCGTCATAACTCATCAACATACTTAGGTATTTTGGCCACGCTGACTCCAGGGTGGTAAACTTATGATACTCAGTGGGGCCAAATTAACTGCACCAAGTCACGGGAAAGCCCTTTAAAACCGCTCTCGCTTGGCACGCTCCTCGCAATACAGAGAGTTGGGACAACAAGGAGGTTGACCAATGAGAACACACATCTTTTCGGCCTTGCTTCTTATGGTAATGATGACGGCCTGTGCTTCAAAAGAGCACCTCACCGCCTCCCAGGAGAAGAAGCTCGAAGAAAAGCAAGACATGCAAACCAATGTTGAATATTCATGGTTTGACGGCCAGGCGGCCGGCCGGGAAGGTCCGACCTCAGAACGCCAGTAAATATTTTACGTCCACCGGGAAAATTGGTTTTTTAATTCGCACTTTTTAACTTATAGTGCGGGTTATAAAAAAAATGATTTTCCCGGAGGGATTTTGAGGTGAAAACTTCTTCACAACAACCTACTCGCTTTCACAACTTAGACGCGAGCAAAGAATGGACCACGGCCGATGCTGACGAGATCTATCAAATCAGTCGCTGGGGCGAAAATTACTTTTCTGTAAACAACAAGGGTGACCTTTGTGTGAATCCAACTCAGACCAACAATGGTCCAGTGATTAACATGATGGAAATCGTGGAAGAGATGAAGAACAAGGGGATCTCATTCCCAGCGGTAATTCGTTTCCATGACATTCTTCGTTCACAGGTTGCTAACCTCAATAAAACTTTCCGTTCGCTAATTGAAGAGGCCAAGTTCACTGGCTCTTACTATGGCGTATACCCAATTAAAGTAAACCAAATGCGTGAAGTGGTTGAAGAGATCGTCGATGCCGGCGCTCCATTCAACTATGGTCTTGAGGCCGGTTCTAAACCGGAGCTACTAGCTGCTCTTGCTATGAACTCAAACCAAAACTCACTTACAGTAATCAACGGTTATAAAGACCTTGATTTACTACGTCTTGCCCTACTTGGTAACCAACTAGGACGCAAAGTAATCGTAGTAGTAGAAAAATACTCTGAGCTTACTGACCTTATGAAGCTTTCTCAAGAAATCGGTGTTGAACCGATGATCGGTCTTCGTGCGAAGATCGCGACGAAGTCTTCAGGTAAATGGGCAAGCTCTGGTGGTGACTATGCTAAATTTGGTCTAACGATCACAGAGATTCTCCAAGCTGTTAAGTATATGAAGTCGATTGGCAAAGAGCACTGCTTGAAGCTTTTCCACTTCCACATCGGTTCACAGATTCCAGATCTACGTACAATCAAAGATTCAATCTCTGAAGGTGCTCGTATCTACGCCAAGCTTTATAAAGAGGGCGCTAAACTTGAGTACTTCGACGTAGGTGGTGGCGTAGGTGTTAACTACGACGGAACTCGTTCTAACTCTCCTTCTTCAATTAACTACACAACTCGTGACTACGTTGCTGACGTTGTTTATATCTTGAAGCAAGTTTGTGACCTTGAAGACGTACCACATCCGAACATCGTTTCAGAGTCGGGCCGTGCCATCACTGCTCACCACTCATGTGTGATCACAAACGTTTTCGGTGCTCTTGAAATTGGTGCGGCTGATAACTTCAACACAGATAAAGCGATCCACGAGAACATCCTTGTGACGAACATGAGAGATCTTTCAACTGATCTCAATGCCAAAAACTACCAGGACGTCTATAACGATGCTACGAAACTGAAAGAAGAATCTATTTCTGCTTTCAAGTTCGGCATCCTTTCTCTTGATGAAAGAGCGAAGCTTGAAACGCTTTACTGGAGAATCTGTAAGAAGATCACTCAGTTCGCGTCTCTTGATGAGTACGCTTCTGATGAGATTCTAGCTCTTAAGAGCCAGATGGCCTCTCAGTACATGTGTAACTTCTCTATCTTCCAGTCTGCTCCGGATACTTGGGCCATTGGCCAGATCCTTCCGGTTCTTCCCATTCACAAGCTGAATGAGAAGCCGACTGAACTAGCAACACTGGTTGATATTACTTGTGACTCTGACGGTAAAGTGGACACGTTCCTTTCACCAGATGGCCCAACAAATACACTTCCAATGCACAAGCTTAACGGCGACGATTACTACATTGGCCTATTCATGACTGGTGCTTACCAGGACATCATGGGTGATAACCATAACTGTTTCGGTCGTCTGAACGAAGTGCACATTTTCGCGGATGATGATGATCCAACAGACTTCTACATTGAAGAAGTGATCATGGGTAACAAGGCCTCTCAGGTTCTTTCTACACTTCAGTACAACCCTGAGACAATGGCCCAAACAGTGAAAGCTTCAATTGATACTCAAGTGAAGCGCGGTAAGATTCGTCCTCGTGAAGGTGTGGATCTGACTGACTTTTATGAAAGCTGCTTGAAGAGCTACACTTACCTAAAAAAATAGTTATTCTATTTCCCCACCCTTCGGGGTGGGGATTTTTCCAATCCCATTCTAAACCTCGCTCGCTGATTACATTCAAAACAAAGTAGCCTTACATTCTGTACCGTTGCCGGTCCCCCCATTGAATATGGAATGATGTGATCATAATTTAAGTTATGAGTCGTTCCACAATTGGTGCATTTCTTATCTCGGGCATAGACAGTGCGTTTCACCGAAGCGGGAATTGCTCTTCCTACTTTCGCTGGCGAAAGTGAAGTTTCGGATTTCGTCTGTTTGAACTTCGTTTTTTCCACCGCTTCAATCGCCTTCTTTGCCATGAACTGGACCAGCTGATCCATCTCCATTTCTTTGCCCAAAAGATTTTTTAACTGATCCACCAGATTCATCGTCTCATCTGTCAAAACAAAGGCAACTTGAACCTTATCTTTTGAAATGCGCTTTTTTTTATCCTTGGCCCTCTCTTCTTTGCCCGTGATTTCAAATAATTTCTGCTCACACTCTGTCTTAGTTAAGTTTTCCACTTCCTTTAACACGTCACGCTTTTGAATGGGATCATCAATGAATTGATTCACTAATGAAATTGTTGTGAGATTCAGACTTCCTTCTTCGATTTTCTTCTCAATTTCTGGCATTTCTGCCAGGGCACGAGAGGCAACAATTCGCCTATGGGCAGCGCCTTCGGAATAACCTAATTCATGTACACAATAAGCAAACAAAGATGAATATTTGAGGTCACAATAAAGTTTCCTCTTATCAATTTCTCTTAAGTGATGAAGAAGTTTAACCAATGCTTCTCGCTCGACCCCTGCCAACTTTTTTGTATCACTCAGTAAAATTTTATTTGCAACATGATTTAGTCTCATGTTAAAAACAATACGGAAAAGATACGGACTCGTCAACTATAAAAAAAGTTACTTCCGCTAGCGAAAGTGAATCATCTGATTTTCCCTATCTTTTTTAGATACAAGAAGACTTCAACACTTAAGAACAAAGTGAAGGAGGTGTAATAGGTCCAGGTGAGGAATACAAGAAGTGATCCGGCCGCTCCATAAATGGAATTCGAGGCCACCCCTTTCAAATAACTCGCAAGCACCATATTCCCCAAAAGAAAAAACACCGAAGACAGGATTCCCATCTTAAGCGCTTCCATCGAAGGGGGTCTTTTACTAGGTGTGAAAAAGTGAATGCCCCAGAACATAGCAATGTAGACGATGATATTGATTCCAATCGCTAGAGATCTGAAGAAGAAATAGTCTTCACTTCCGGCCGGTAATACCCAGTTCACAATTCCTGGTAAAGAGGCCGCGACAATGAAGAAGATTCCCGTCATAAGCACGAAGAACATGGCAAAGAGTTTTTCTTTCACCGTATCCATGAGAGTGCGTTTGGCATGAGGATTATATTTTCCGTAGATCACGTCCATGGCGTAGCGAAGCTGCAAGAAAACCAGCGAGGCAGTCGAAAGAAGGACGATGACCCCGATGATTCCTGATATTGATCCCACATTCACGCCCTCGTTGACGTTAGCGAAGATCATTTGAATCATCTTCCCTACCTGAGGAGAAAATTCACTTGCCATGGTGACGAGTTTTTCCTGTACACCCACTCCCAGCATTGATGCCACTCCTAAAAGAATCAGCATGAAGGGAGCAATGGCCAGGGCCGAATAATATGAAATCGAAGAAGAAAGAAGGAAGAGGTTATCTTCGGTAACTTTAGTTGCTAGGTTTTTAACCCTTGTTGTGAGGCTTTTCTTGATCAGTTCCATGTGTCTCACCCATCCTTAGGTATTGGTCCTTATAAACCACATACGCTTTATAGTGATTGGACACGCGCTCAATTTCTTCAGCGGACAATGGTCTTTCAACAACAGCGGGCCTTCCTTTGATCATACTCCCGGCCGGAAATTTCTTACCTGGAGTAACAAGAGAACCAGCGGCGACGAGACAATTGTCTCCAATCTCTGCTCCATCTAGGATAATGGCCCCCATACCAATCAGACAACCATTTCCGATCTTACAGCCATGAAGAATCACGCTATGACCGAGAGAAGTGTTTTCGCCGATTGTGAGAGAATTTATTTCTGTCACATGCAGCATACAAAGATCCTGAATGTTGGTGTTCTTACCGATCTTAATGAAATTTACGTCCGCACGAACAACAGTGTTAAACCAGATGTTAACGTGGTCGCCTAATTCAGCGCGGCCGATAATCTTGGCTCCATCTGAATAATAAACGCGCTCGCCAAGAGTCGGATAATAATCAAAATATCGAGAAAGCATAACTAACCTCTAAGAATGGCCAGAACGTGAGCGTCCTGTGGAAAGAAGTGTGGCCCCAGGATTTGGATTTTTCCACCCTGTCTCATCACCTCTTCTGCGAGTTCATTTAAAATATCCATGGAGTTCTTCTTATTGACCCGCTTATGAATGGAGTACTCACCAGTATCCGGATCAAGCCTTCCCCAAAGTTTCTTTTCTGTCGGTAATACCAGATGCACCACCTTTCCAGAGTAAGTGGCCTTAATGATCCCTTCCAGATCCGAGATGATTCTTTTTGATTTTACCATCTTCTTTAAACGCTCTTTGAACTGGGCCGAATAATAATCCATCACGGTGTGACGGAACAGTTTACAGCGCTCAACAATCTCCACACAGGTCTTCTCATAGAAGTCTTCATGAATATGAGAAATCACCCCGAAAGAATGCTCGAAGTAGCGAAGGAAAATTGTTTTTAGTTCCTCAAGTCCTGTCACAATCACCGGTAGTGAATGATACAGAATCATGTCCATAAGTTTTTGAGCGATGGTCTTTAAAGCAAGAATGGTTTTGAAGGGAATAAGTCCCATGTATTGAGGAGCATACAAACGGGCCGAATTGTTACCAAAAAAACCTTTCGGCAATTGATCAAACTCATACTGCTGCATGATCTCAAGATGCTGAAAATCTCCACGATAGATTTTAATATCGTAGAGCGAGATGTTCACAAGAATGTATTCAGGATTAACAAAGAGGTCTTCCATCAAAGGACGAACGTGAAAGGTCTGACCAATGATGCAATAAGGCTCAACTTTTTGATCCAGGTTAATATAACCCTGAAGGTCTTCTGCGATGAAAAAGCCGTGGGACTGATTCGGATGACAGTGAATCACCTTCTTAATATTGGGTTTCAGTTTTTCCAAAAGGTTTGCCACTGGAACTTTATGCTGAAGCAAGAGCTGCGACTCCATATCTTTCAGGAACACTTCAAGTTCGGCCTCATCTGTAAGGCCGGTTTTCGGTCCTACATAAAAGCTTAAACAAGTGGATTTAGGATGAAACAACAATTGGTTTAAGTTAACTGGTTTCACTGTGATTTGACCCTCATGGCCATTTAAAAGTTGATTCTCTCATTATAGCCTTGGACCAGGTTTCGTGATAGCGTTTTAACATGAAGAATGAACACGTTGCCTTTGGAATTGATATCGGCGGAACAAATACCAAGATTGGTTTGTTCGATAAGTCAGGAAATCTCCTCCTGTCTCATACCCTCCCTACTGATAAAACAGTGTCGCCGGAACAATTTATTGAGCATTTAGCTCAAGAATCTCAGCGCCTCTTATCAGTCGATCTGAAAATCGAATTGGGTGATTCTCGTATTTTGGGACTTGGGGCAGGTGCTCCTGTGGCCAATTATTATACTGGTCGGATTGAACACGCCCCTAACCTTGGTTGGACTAATGTCGCACTAAGAGACTTATTCCAGCAAAAGTTTAAGTGTCTGGCGGTGATTGAAAACGACGCCAACCTTGCTGCCATTGGTGAAAACCGTTGGGGTGCAGGTAAAGACCTAAAAGATTTTATTCTTATTACTCTAGGTACTGGTGTCGGTACCGGACTAATCTTAGATGGAAAACTTTACCGTGGCAACAATGCCCTCGGCGCTGAGGGTGGTCACATTATCATTCCTAATGACAAAAAACGTCTGTGTTCTTGTGGTGGAATGAATCACCTGGAAAGTTTCCTATCCGCCAAAGGCATCAAGCAGACCATTCAGGAACTCACGGGTGAAGAATGGAAAATTGAAAAACTTGGAACACTCTTTAGAGAAAAAGATCTAAAAGCAACTACCATCATCAATACTATTGCTGAAGAGCTGGCAACAGGTCTGGTAAGTATTGGTGTTCTATTTGGGCCACAGGCCTTTGTTATCGGTGGAGGCGTTTCCAAGCTTGGTGACAGCTTCAACCAAGTGGTGAAGAAAAAAATGGACGAACTTATTCACTTCTCTCTCAAGGGAAAAATTAACATCGTCACCGCCAGTCTTTCATCGGAAAAGGGCGCCATTTACGGTGGTGCCGCTCATATTTTTGATGAGGTGCTGAAGTAATGGATGTTCCTGTTGACTGGCACATGGATCCAGAGAACAAAGAAACCAAGAAATTGAATGAAATAGTCTCTGCTCACGTACGAAAATTAGGTCGTGCTTTGAGTGAGGCAACAACGAAAGAAGAAAAGTACGCAGCGGTTTTTGCTTTCTATAGAAAGTTTTACACGCTCACTCTTTGTAAAAGCTGTGTGGCCGCTGGAATTAACCGCTCTCCTACCCGGGACATCATCTTAGATTATCCATGGAAGGAACTTAAACAAGACAGGATTTTCTGCTTAAAGATATGGGAAAAAATCAATCATTAGAACAACCGTTTCGTTTGATCCTTGCTTCCACTTCTAAATATCGTGGCGAGCTCCTCTCTCAGCTTGGTTGGGAGTTTGATGCTGTCGCTCCAGGTGTGGACGAAGAAAAAATTAAAAAGAAAGGCATGACTCCGAGAGAGCTTGCTCTTGAGCTTTCAAAATTAAAAGCACAGGCGGTCTCATGTAAATATCCGCACGCCTGTGTGATTGGCTCTGACCAGGTTTGTACTTTAGGAAATCATATCTTTGATAAACCAGGCACAACTGATGCGGCGATGGAACAATTGTCCTTCATGCAAGGGAAGTCTCATCAATTGATCACGGCCGTGACTGTTCTTCATCCGGACGGGATGGAAGTCATCCTGAACGAAACAACTCTTCATATGCGTAAGCTCACTCTGCCTCAGATTCATGCTTACGTTCAGGCCGATAAACCGCTGGACTGTGCCGGCAGTTATAAACTTGAATCCCGTGGAATTAAACTTTTCGAAAAAATTGAAATGTCTGACCACACGGCCATCATTGGTCTACCTCTGATTGAACTCACTAACACTCTATTGAAATTGGGATACTCGCTGTGAAATATATCGTCCTCCTATTGCTCCTGGTAGCAAGCTGTGCCCAGCTACCTAAACAACACTCTGACAAATACTCTATCCTTCAAGGTGTAACGAACTCAAAAGAAGTTGAATTCAGTGTTCTTGCCGACACGGAAAATCTTCGTTTCGAATTAAGGGATCCTGAGGGAGAAATCATTCAGCCGGATGAAACCAAAATTGTGACCAGATCCTTTTCTAAATGGATGGTGCACAAGATCGTTTTCGTTCGCGATGCTCAAAAAGACTATAACCTTTATGTCTATGAAGGCGAAAAGATCGTTGATCAGCGCCTGGTTGGTCGCGGCCAAAAAGAACAAACTCGCCTCCGTATCGCCGTTGCTTCTTGCATGAGCGATCACTTCAAAAAAGACTTTAAGATCTGGGACACGCTAGCGAGTAAGAATCCGGAATATCTTCTTATGATTGGTGATAACGTCTACTCGGACATCACTGACAAATCTTTGGTTCAAGCTGTTGATCCGGAACTTCTATGGAAGCGATATGTAGACACTCGTTTAGCACTTCCCATTTATTTCCAGAAGAAACTCATCCCGGTTCATGCCACATGGGACGATCACGACTACGGTATCAACGACGGAAACTCTAAATGGGGTTATAAGAAAGAAGCGAAAGAAATTTTCGACGCTTTCTTCGCTCAGGATATGAGTGATGATGATTATTACAAAGGTCACGGTGTGGGTGGTATGCTTTCACTCGGTGACTTTAACTTATACTTTTTGGATGGAAGAACTTTTCGTTCTGACATCAAAGAAGGAACTCACCTAGGATTAGATCAGACCGCTTGGCTTATCTCTAAGCTTCGTGAAGAAAGTTCTCCGAGCTTTATCATCAAGGGTGATCAGTTTTTTGGTGGCTACCATAAATTCGAATCATTTGAAGGCAGTCACCCAAATGACTTCCAGCAATTTGTGGACGAGTTAAAGAAGATCAATACTCCGTTTATCTTTCTTTCCGGTGACCGTCACATGAGTGAAATTATGCAATTTCCTCGTGGCATGTTCGGCAAGCCAAGCTTTGAAATTACTTCAAGCCCCATTCACTCAAAGGTGTATCCGGACCGCCTTGATCAGAATCCATGGCGTGTGGTTTCAGAGAACGCGCACCAGAACTTTACGATCATCGATAACCTCGCACAAAATGATCACTGGTTCCTTGAGATCGAGAACTTTGGTGTGAATGGAGAACCATACTATCGCCGTGAAGTGGCGGTATTCATCAAAGATCTACAGAACAATCTCAATGAAGCGAGAAAACGTCGTGTAGGTAAACGCCGTTACAAAAAAATTCGCGTAAAAAGATCTAAACGTCGTTAGTAGGAACATTACATGAGTCAAAATCAAGGGATCTGGGGAGCAGAGACCAAACACTTTCATCTCCTCACTCCGGATCACGTTATGGAAGCGGCCGAGCTTTGGGGGAAACGTCTCTCAGGGCGAGTCATGGCCCTCAATAGTTTAGAGAACCGCGTTTATGATGTGGAACTCGCTTCTAGTTTTGATTTTGGTAAGGGCTTCAGCCCGACAAATATCATTCTTAAATTTTATCGACCTGGTCGTTGGACCAAAGAACAGATTCTGGAGGAGCACCGCTTTCTAACGACTCTGACAGAATTTGAAGTACCAGTGGTGGCGCCGATTGAGTTTAACGACAATACCCTTCACCTTCATACGGAAACGAACCTTTGGTTCGCGCTCTTTCCCAAGGTGCAAGGCCGCTTAAAAGATGAACTCATTAAAGATGAGATCGATCAAGCAGGTCGCTTGATTGGGCGAATTCATAATATTGGTTCGATGGGAACTTTTGCTCATCGTCTGGCACTTAATCCTCACACTTTTATTGATATTAACCGTGAGGCCCTGGCCCAAACTCAACCCGTTGAGCACGTGAGTTTTCAGCATTACTTAAAACTTCTAGAACAGCTCTCTCCGATGCTGGCTCCTATGTTTACACATCTCACAATTCAAAGACTTCACGGTGATTTTCACCGAGGCAATATCGTATGGACTTCCGCTGGACCTATGGCGGTGGATTTCGATGACTGCCTAAGTGGACCGGTGGAACAAGATTTGTGGTTACTGTTTCCTGGGAAGGATAGCTACAGCTTGGAAGACCGTGATCGTTTTATTTCTGCTTATAAAGAGATGACGAGAAAAGATCATGTAAACCTGGGTCTTACTGAGGCCCTACGTACCATGCGTATGGTTCACTTCAACGCCTGGATTGCTAAGCGCTGGGACGATCATTCTTTCAAACGTGTATTCCCTCAATTTACAAGTGCCAATTACTGGGACCAAGAGCTCATCGACCTTAGAGTTCAGATGGGTCTCATTCAAGACCGCCTTGGCATGGGCTTTGAATAATCTTCTCTCATAATCACGATTTCTGCCGCTTTTGACCCTAAATGGATGTCAAAAGTTTAGACGGTTGTCGATTTATGGGAGGTTGTTATGAAGTTTGGCCTTATGTTGGTGCTGCTTTTAGCGGGTCAAATGTCCTTTGCTCAGACCAAGCGTGAAAAGAAAATCAAAGAAGAGATGCTTAGTCGAGTCGACACCTTAATTGAAAAAGTAGAATCGTCCCGCACTCTTCTTGAAAAAGAAGATGTGGTTGGTGCCTGCGGGAAAATCCAAGAGCTCTTTGAAATCTATCCTGAACACTTGAAGGCCATCGGCTCTCATATGGATCTTTTTAATAGTAAGAATGTTGCCGCCAAGAACCAGGCCCTTGAGCATCTAATTTTTGTGCACCGTCAGTCACTCATTTGTAAGCAAGGTAAAGAGGCTGAATATGTGGACATTGGAAAGCTGGAGAAGAAACTAAAAGTGATGTCAAAAGAGCTTAAAAAACACAGTAAGCTCATTAAGAAAGGTGACACAAATTACGAGAACACTTTCTATTACGAATACGAATTCTAATTCATAAAGCGAAGGGCAGGTTACTCCTGCCCTTTTTTCTGCATCGCCTTCCCTATTCTGGCCGACCGTAACTTGTCTTAGCACAACTCATCTCATAGAAACTTCAATTGTCACAAAGAACGAAGATCATTCGTCTTGCATCTTGTATGGAAATTCAAATGAAGTCGCTTCTTTTATTCGCACTACTCACCCTCATGACTACTTCGGTCAATGCTAAGACCGTTCGCTATGAACTAACTGCGACAAAAGGTAAGGTCAACCTTAGTGGAAAGAAGGACGTTCGCTTTGCCTTGATGCTCAACGGAAGTATTCCCGCTCCTACACTCGAATTCACCGAAGGTGATGAAGCGGAAATCGTTCTTAAAAATGAAATCAAGGATGATGAACTTTCTGTCCATTGGCATGGTATTCTCCTAGATCCTTATATGGATGGTGTCCCCTATGTAAATACGCCACCGATTTTTCCTGGTGAAAGCTTCACTTACAAATTTAAAGTCAGACAGCATGGCACTTACTGGTATCACTCGCACACCAATGTTCAGGAACAGAAAGGTATCTATGGCGCCATTGTGATTCATCCAAAAGAGCGAAGAATCAAATATGATAAAGATCTCGTGGTGGTTTTAAGTGATTGGACGGATGAGAATCCCTCGCAGGTTTTGAAAAACTTAAAAAAAGATGGTGAGTATTATCTCTTCAAGAAGAAAACTGTTCGCTCCTATTGGGGCGCTTATCAAGCTCATTCCTTAAATAACTTTTTCTACAATGAATGGACCAGAATGGGTGGCATGGATCTCTCTGACGTGGGATATGATGCCTTTTTAATCAACGGCAAGAAAGTTCAAGAGCGACCGGATTTCAAACCAGGTGAAATAGTAAGAGTAAGAATCATCAACGCTGCTGCCTCGTCCTACTTCTATGTTGCTTTAGGCGATAATCCCATGCATGTCATCTCGGCCGATGGAGTAGACATAAGACCAACCATGGCAAATGAGTTCTTGATTGGGATGGCGGAGACTTATGATGTTCTTTTCAAAGTACCTGCTGGGAAAAGTACGGAACTGAAAGCAAGTGCTCAAGACGGAACTGGTGAAACCTCTCTTTGGATTGGTGCCGGAGACAAAATTCCCGCCCCAAAAAAAGCAGGTCCGGATCTTTACGCGAAAATGTATATGGGTACAGCATGGGAAACTCTCAAGTACACTGGATCATTTACTAAGCCACCGATGGACATGAGTGCTATGGATCATTCGAAAATGGGCCACGCGCCGATGGATCATTCAAAGATGGACCATTCAACGATGGATCACACAGGACACGCTGGAATGAATCATCATCAAAAAATCATTCAGACTCTAACCGTAAATGATATCGAAGCACCAGCTTCAACTAAGTTCCCCTCATCTCTCCCTCGTCACGATGTAAAACTCGTCTTAGACGGAGACATGGAACGCTACACCTGGTTCATCAATGGAAAATCCATAAGTGAGGATCGAACCATTGAAATCAAACCCAATGAGGTGGTTCGCTTTACCTTCGTGAACAACTCAATGATGCATCATCCGATGCACCTTCATGGACACTTCTTTCGAGTGATTAATCAGTTTAAAGAAAACTCTCCTTTGAAGCACACCCTTGATGTTGCTCCTCATTCAGAAAAGACCATTGAGTTCTATAGTGACGAGCCGGGTGAATGGATGCTCCACTGCCACAACCTCTATCACTTAAAAACAGGTATGGCCCGAGTAGTGAAGTATTCTTCCTTCACGCCTAAACCTGAAATTGCCGCGATCCAGGCCCATGACCCACATCTGCACGATCATGTCTACTATCGAGGGATGCTAGAAGCGGCCACCAATCATGCTCAGGCGCAACTCAATGTGATGAACACTCGAAACGAAATTGAACTCAGAACCGAGTTAAGAAGTGACTTCGGTTGGAAAGGTGAAGGAGACTTCTTCTATAAAAGATGGCTCAACAAGTACACGAACTTCATTGCCGGTAGTACTTTAGTTGAAAGCGAAGGAGCGATTGTTGCAGGTGTGGGTTACATGCTCCCGTTCTTACTTCAGACTCATACACTTATTGATAATCAGGGAAGAATGAGACTCGACGTTGAACGAAGATTTCAATGGACCCAGTATATTTATTCCGATGCTGAATTTACTTTCAGACAAAAACAGCCATCGGAATTTGAAATTTCTTTGATGTATCAGAACAATTGGGCGTGGTCAGCGGGATTAATGTTCACAGAACATAGTGCGGGTGTGGGAGCACAGTATAACTTTTAGATGTTCTATTCGCAAAGTTCGGCCATTTTGTCTTTTTTAGGTAACGAATAGCCTTCTCCGCTGAAGTTACCGTTTGCTTTGACATAGGCGTACAGCCTGTCTTTTGTATTGAAAGTTTTCTTTTCAATAAATCGTGTAATCCTCATGCTCTCTTCTAAACCTGCAACATGCACTAGACAGGAATTAGTATCTAAACTTTTTCTGGCAACCTGGATTGATTTATCCTTGTCCTCCGCCGTCAGGATGCTTAATTGCAAGTATTTGGCCTTCTGTCGTGCTGCTTTTAAGATTCTAGAATCTTTTGAAAACTCATACTCTATCAGGATTTGCACATCATCTCTAATTCCATCTTTATCTGAATCAATACCAGCTAAAGTAGCGTCGTTCCGAATACGATCTGGTTCCTGTACACCTGCAAAGCCATTAACTATACCAATGAGAACATTCAAAAGAACGACGGTCACAAGCTTTCTCATAAACTCCCCTTGTTTCGAAACCTATTCTCGGGGATTTAAGAAGAAACTCTCAAAAGAGATTTCTTAAATTCGGTCGAAATGAATGATTTTCTTGGGATAGATAAAGTTGCATTAGATAAAGAAAAATTAAGAGCAACGAAAAGTTTGCTACTCCTGCCCTTCATCGAACTTCACTCCGACCTTAAATTCAATTTGAGTTTCATCAATCGGTCGATGAGACATAATCTTTCCAACGAGAGGATCATCAAGATCAAACTCATCAAAGCCCACGACATGAATGGTATTACCCTTAGGAAACTTTTCCATCTCCATCGCAACAAAAGCAATTCCACCACGAGACAGATCAAAAAGTTTTAAGAAATGAACTTCCGGGCTTCCATCAACTTTGACTTTCACCCATTTTTCTTTTTTAGGACGAGCACGAGGACTTTCACGCTTGTCCGCATACATCGCCTCTTCTTCATCAATACTAAGAGCAAATTCGTTATTTAAAAATTCCTGGTCACGGCTTGAACGCTCGGCCATGGACTTCACTTTCAGAACATCGCTCTCATCTTCTTCAGGAGCATCGAGATCAATGCGTTTTGTTTTCCAAATTGGTTTTAGATCCATGCCAATCTGGCCATGAATGAGATTTACGTCCTGATCTTCAAGAAGCTTAATTTCGCCGGGTAAATTAAGTGTCATCACCTGACCTTTAATTTCAAAAATCCCGGACTTAAAAATCAACTGACCTTCTTCAGCATAACAATACATAGGATTAAGCTCATCGAGCTTTCCAGTTGGGGTGACAAAGTTCAAGAGACCTTGATCAAGGTGAAAAGAATTGAGACGTGATTCACTGATGACACGTTCTCCGGAATCAAGCACCTGCCACACGATAATTCGCGAATGGTGCTTCAGTAAATGTTTGAAAATTTTCTGGTACGCCAGGTGTCCAGAATCCGACTTAATTACTCTCATTTAAGTTGGTTGCCTTATTGTTTAAGAAAATTTTAGCATATCAATAAGGATTAACAACATTAGTTCAAAGGATTTGTGTGCTTCGACTCGCTCTCTTGTTACTTTGTCTCCCATTTTTGGCCTCTGCTCATGATGTTCAGCTCGTTTCTCAATATGTAGATCTTGGTAAAGCCGGTGGCCGAGGGATTCAGGAGGACTTAATTGGAAGAGTGGATCTGAATCGCAAATGGAAAGTGGGTCTTCAGGGAACATACCTCGAGCGTTTTGATCTTTATGAAAAGCGCGCTGGTGGTTCAGTTCAGTACCGTCCGACTGATACTTTAACTGTTGAGGCCCGTTACCTTCAAGGCATGGGAAATGACATCCTCGCCGAAAAAGACGGTTATCTCGCTGCTTACTATGCACTTGCACCGGGCTACTCCCCTTACTTCATCTATCGTCATGCTGCTTACTCTGTGACAGATATTGATACTTACCAACTGGGCCTTGAGATCGAAAAAATCAGAAACATTATCCTGATCCCGCAAGTCCTTCTTGGAAATGCAACCTTTAAAGCTCCCAATGAAACCAAGGGTGTTTATAGTGTAGGACTTCGTGCAGTTTATTACGAAGAAAGTAATTACTCCCTTTTCGCTTTCGGATACAAAGGCAAAGAGGCCTCACAAGGAATCATCGGTAAATCCAGCATTCTGGTAGACACCACAACTTTCGGTGGAGGCGCGGGTTATAACTTCACTCCGAGCACCAAAGCAGAACTCATCTTTGACCACACTGACTACGAAGAACTAAAAAATCAATTTATGACAACAACACTTAACCTAGTATGGGTGATTTAATGGTACAGGAAATTTGCCTTCTTCTTTTAAAGGCCTCTGCCGTTTATTTTTTGTGTATCAATGTCGTGTATGCGGTACTGATGCTTCTTTCATGGATGAAAATCAAGCGCTATCGCACCCGTCTTAAAGATGAGACGGTAAAAGATCTTCCCGCGGTGAGTTTCATCATTCCGGCCTTCAATGAGGAGTCCTTGATCGTTGAAACGATCCAGACCTATCTTTCTCTGCCTCAAGCGAAGAAAGAGATCATCGTCATTAACGATGGCTCTCATGATCAGACCATGAAGCTTCTGCAAACGATGTTTCAACTTCAAAAAGTACAAGATCGAATTTTTAAATCCATCACACAACCTGAACTGATTGTACTTGAGGCCCCTCACATGGGTAAGGCCCAGGCCCTGAATTATGGTGTGACACATGCGACTTATGATCTCATTTGTACAATGGATGCGGACACAATTCCAACTGCTCGCGGAGTTGAGGCCTGTCTTCGCTCTTTTGCGACGGACTCAAAACTCGTTGCCGTAGGTGGAGTGATTCAGGTCCTTAACTCGCAAGTTCTAAAAGACAACTCACCTCTTGAAGCTCGCTCAAAAGAGTGGCTCACTTCATTTCAACGAATTGAATATCTTCGCGCTTTTGTGTGCGAGAGATTGGGCTGGAGCTTCCTTGGGTCAACACTTCTGATCTCAGGTGCCTTCTGTATGCTTAAGAAAGAGGCCGTGAGAAAAATTGGTGGATTCAATCACCGTTCAATCACTGAAGACTTTGATCTGATCGTGCGTCTACGTCGTGCTTACCAAGGTGAGAACCATCACTTTAAGATTCTTCCCATCACAACTTGTTACACTCAGGTTCCAAGAACGATTAAGCACTTAAGCATTCAGCGTATGCGCTGGCAGATGGGACTAGTTCAGACTCTATCTGAGAATATTTCGCTGTTCTTTAATCCAAATCATGGCCCACTAGGACTATTTGCCATTCCATACTTTTGGTTTGTGGAAGTCCTCTCTCCCGTAGTTGAAGCTTTAGGACTTGTGCTTATTCCCTATGCTCTTTATCAAAACTGGGTGTCACTAGAAACGGTCTTCATGTATCTCGGGATCGGATTATTCTTTAACTTAATCATTACATTGATCGGGGTTTACTTCGATAACAAGTACGTCTCTAAAAAGAAGTACTGGTCTTGTACTCAAAGCACGATTGAAACGCTGTTTTTGCATTTAGGTTATAAGCAGCTGACTTCTTGGTGGAGACTGATCGCCTTATTCAGAAGCTTTAGTAAGAACAAAGCTTGGGGTGATAAGCCAAGAGAAGAAATTATTCACCAGACTCTTTAAAGAACAATAAACGCCCTTCCCACTTCTTGGAAATTTTGCGGTTTTCAGGAAGTGAGAAAGGTTTCTTTCGATAGCCCTGACGACTCGGATCCTTCGCCAAATCCATCTGCTGATTCACTGTATGACGAAAAACATCCATGAGATTCTCATGGGCCGGGTTAGTGTTTTCCATTCCCATACGGTTTAGATCTAAAAGTACCTGGTGAATAGATTCAACGGTCGAGAGACACCCAGGCATCGGCTGATGCTTCACTTTAAATTCTGAAATACGGTCACTTTTAAAGCTCACACGAGGAACGTGATGCAAACTGGTGGTGAGCTTCATCATCTTCTTAGCACATGGCCAGGTCCCGTCGATCACAATGAACTGGGCCTTCTTGGTGACTTTTTGGGCAAGGACATCTGTTCCAAGATCAATCGGTTCCACACCCGGATATAACACGTAGCTCTCATACTCAGGATCATTCAAAATGGCCTGAAACTCTGCGTTCTCATCAAAGCCCACATCCACTACGACCTTAGAGTTCTCTAAAATCAAATGAGAGAAGCGTCCCGTGCCCACCTTCTCTTTTTTGAACTCCATGGGATGCATGAGGATGATAAACCGAGAAGTCGTTTTAAACGGCTTTAGAAGCGCGCACACGCAGGTGAGATTTCGACGTCGGCATTTAAGGCAAAGATTCATGGGGGATTTATACTTCAACGCTCGCTCTGCGCCAAGACCGTTGTTAAACTTTTCGCTAGTGTGCTCCCCACTTTAAGGAGACGAGTATGAAAATGATTCTCGCGATGATTTTATTAGCTCTCTTTGCCAAAGCTCACGGGGCCACACCTATCCAAGTGGACTGCCAAATCAAAAGGCCTGGTTTTACAAAATACGAATTTAATTTCTTGTTCAGGCCCATGGGTTCAGCGGCCTACATTCAATTCGACGGAAATGTTTTTTATGCTCATGATGTGGACATCATTGATTATGAGACATGTCGATATGTGACACTTTTCTCTCATGACGAAAAGAAAATGACCTTTGAGTTTCCAATGAAAAGTTTAAGTAGCACTCGTGAGTATGAAGTTTCCGTAAATCACGGAGAATACACAGCAGTTTGTATTAACCGCCAGCAAGTTTCACTTTAAAGCCAAGTTTTTCAAGGTGGGCCTTGATCTTCTCACGATGGTCCCCTTGAATCTCAATCATGTTGTTCTTATAAGAACCACCAGTACCACACAGGCCCTTTAGTTTCTTCTGAACATCATTGAAGTAAGCTTCATTATTCGGTAACTCAAAAATCACTGTCACAGTTTTTCCACCGCGACTATTTTTTTCGAGACGAATTTTTAACGTGTGCTGAGAGGGAACCATGTCGCCTGCTTTAGGACAAGCGCAAGGATACTTCCCACATTTTGGGCAACGTTTTTTAAAGTTAGGATCATCACTGTAGACGAGTTCGTAATCAGACATAGCACAATTTAAAAGTTGACTCATCCATGAGTCAAGAGCTTCGTGAGAGCGGCCTCATGCCTTAGTTGAACGCAGCACTCGAAAGGATAGTAGCCGTAATCGAAAAGAATCCGAGACCTAATAAGAGAAGCAGTTTTTCCATGCTAATCCTCCCTTCCTTGGAGAGAGTTGTATCCCCCCAATCTTAAGAAAGCCAGCTCTTTTTCTTAAGTTAGAAAATGTAAGTGTAAGAGTTTACTTTATTACAGACCCTGACTTTTCCATGGGGCAGATCACCTGATTATGCTAAGATGGCCCCATGCCTCGCTATATATTGTTTCATAAGCCCTATGGAGTTCTTTCACAGTTTACCCCTGAAGATGGGGCCCGCTCGCTTGCGGAGTTCGATCTCCCGAAGGGAGTCTATGCGGCCGGACGTCTGGATAAAGATTCCGAGGGACTTCTTCTTCTGACGGATGATGGTCCACTGATTGAGAGACTTCTTAATCCTAAGAATGAAAAACAAAAAACTTATTGGGTATTGGTCGAGAGAGTGCCTACAGAAGAGTCTCTGGAGAAAATGCGAAGGGGACTAAAAATCGAAGACTATATGACCAAGCCTTGCGAGGTCAGAATTCTCGATCCACAACCCGAAGTTCCCCCTCGTGATCCTCCAGTGAGATTCCGAAAAAGTGTCACAGATATTTGGCTAGAGATAAAAATCGTTGAGGGCAAGAACCGCCAGGTTAGAAAAATGACCGCGGCCATTGGTCACCCTACTCTGAGACTTATACGAAAGGGAATAGGCCATCTCCAATTAGGGGATCTATCTCTCGGTTCTTACAAGGAATTAACAGACGTTAATCTAGATGAAAAATCCTTTAAATAGATGAAAGATAATTAAGGATTTTGTCCTCGTATATCCTTACATTTCGACCGAAAATGTCTTCATGAAACACACACGTTCAGTAAGCATTTTCATTACGCTGTTGTTCCTGATGGGACAGCTGTCTATGCACAATGCTTATGCTCGTTCGCCTAAGACAAATGAAGTAAATACAGAGGTGGAAATTCAGCCTCTGATTGAATTCAAATACTCTCTTGCGAAATTAGTAGAACTTGTTGAAGACCAAAAACCAGTCGTTGTATCAACTGATGTTACTTATCCAACTTCTGAGTTCCATCTTCTTTCAACCCTCTTAAATTCGCACCACATTTGTCTGCCTCCTCCGGTTAGCGCAGCTTAAGTAAAACAACCCTGAACAAATTTGAAACCTAATTGGAGACCATTATGAAATGGGGACGCGCTATTCTTGTCACAATTTTCGTCATCGGCAGCACTTTCAGTTTGATGAAAAACGCTGAAACTAAAAAACAAACATCTGAGATTTTAATAAAGGAAGTGAGCGCTCCGGCGATTCACTAAGAGGTTATTTATGAAAAACACGAGTGATTTAAAATTCGATTTTATGGCAGGGTTCTCTGTCGCGCTTGTGGCCCTACCACTTTCGATTGGTATTGCCCTCGCTTCAGGCGCACCAGCTTCTGCCGGACTCATTGCCGCTATTATCGGTGGACTACTAGGTTCATGGATGGGTGGCTCTCACGTAACGATTAATGGTCCAGCTGCTGGTCTCATCGTTATTGTTCTTGAAGCAGTTAACAAACTTGGTTTTAGAGGTATGCTTGGTGCTGCCATTGTGGCCGGTGCTCTTCAAGTGGTTTTCGGTCTGATGAAGCTTGCTCGTAAAGGTCTTGCTTTCCCAGTATCAGTTATTCACGGGATGATGGCCTCAATAGGTCTTATCATCATCGCCAAACAATTCCACTTAATGGTGGGTCACGTGCCTGTGAATAAAAACCCACTGATGCTCATTGCTGAAATCCCAATGGCCTTCACAAGCTTTGATACGACAGTATTCATCGTTGGTGCAGTTTCACTTGCCCTTCTTATTACTTGGAACCAAATCACTTGGGCCCCTGCTAAAAAGATTCCAGGTCCTCTCCTAGCGGTCATCGTTGGTGCGGGTCTTGCTTCTTTCATTGGTATGGATCAATCAAAACTTCTTAACATCCCTGCGGACGTTAAAAGCTGGGTGATTTTTCCTGACTTCGCGGCCTTTGGATCATTTGATTTCTGGAAATCTGCCATCACACTTGCTCTAGTTGGTACTCTTGAAACAACTCTTTCGGCCGCGGCAGTTGATAAAATTGATACTCAGAAAAGAAAATCAGACCTTGACCGTGACCTGGTAGCAAAAGGCGCATGTAACATGCTAAGTGCTGCTCTTGGTGGTCTTCCCATGATTGCTGAGATCGTTCGTTCTTCGGCCAACGTTTCTTACGGTGCTAAAACTTGGAGAGCCAACTTCTTCCACGGTGTTCTTATCCTTGTGGCGGTTCTTGCTCTTCCATCAGTACTTGCCTACATCCCTATTGCCGCTCTCGCTGCGATCCTAGTGATGATTGGTTACCGTCTTGGTTCACCAAAACACTTTCACCATGCGCTTCAGATTGGTAAAGATAACCTAACAGGTTTCTTAGTTACACTTCTAGTAACTCTATCTGTTGATCTACTTATGGGGATTTTCCTTGGTGCTCTTGCCCAGTTCGCTGTTGAGATCTATCTAGGACTTAAACTACGTCACAGTCTTAAAGCTTCTTACTCAGTAGAAACACAAATCAGTGGTGGAACTCTTATGAAAGTGGACAGTGCTCTGACTTTCAGTAACTTCCTTGGCGTAAAAGATGAAATCCTTCGTCTGACTGCTGATAAGAAAGAATTTAAACTTGATCTGACTCACTCTCCCTACGTTGACCACAGTGTAATGGATCAGATCCACGATCTAAAAGCTTACTTCCAAAACGTGGGCATTCCGTTCCAGGTGATTATGTCTCCTGAACACTATGCTCTTGGGGTTGATCAGTTGTCTGCGATGAAAAAGAAATTGGCCGCGGCCTAGATCAAATAAAAAGTGCCACTTCGGTGGCACTTTTTATTTGTGCTGATTCGTTTCTTTCTTACGATCTTTATAAGTATCTGACTTATTCATCTGACCGAGACCCAGTCCATAACTCTCCACAACTTTTAGAGAATTAAGAGCGTAGTCCGCGGTGATCTCACCCTTGATGAGCTTTAAGTAAGTCACAATCTTGAGATTAATTTCTTCCGGTGTTTCGTTCAGGGCCTCTAAACGAAACGATCCTACGCCACGTTCTTTAAGCTCCTTCACCAGGAAGCCAGCAGACTGGGGAGTCGCCTTGAAGAACGTATTACGGCATTCCTGATCGGCCTTAAGGAAGTGCATGTTCCCGTATGGATCTTTCAGTTTTACTTCGTGCTTTTCACAAGGCTTGCCGCAATCACGGAATGATGAACCATTCGACATGAAGGCCGCAAACACACAATGCTCCATATGGAACTCAGGCATGTACTGGTGCAGAGTCACTTCCATTTTTGATGGATCAGAGAACTCGAGCATATCCAGTAATTGATCCTGATTAAGATCATACGAAACGTTAACGCTTCCGAGGCCCTTAGACGTTAAGTAATCCAGAGACAGGGAATTAGTCACGTTAAGCGAGAAATCACCAATAAGAGGAATCTGTGACATTTGGCGGAGGTATTCGATAGCACCCAGGTTACGAACCAGGATCAGATCCGGATTACAGCGAATAATCGTATTTAGATTATAGTACTCGGCCGGTTTTAAAATTCGCGTTGTCGCGATTCCCGCTTTCACGCCAAGAGATTTAATTAATTCAACTGAAGCAGCGTAATCTTTCCCGAATTCAAAATCCAGGATCACACTCTTAATGATGTCTTTATGGCCTTGGAAAAGCGCGAAGTTTTCCGCAAAGCCTTCCACCTGTTTCTTAGAACGAAGAAGAATATTAAGACCTGCTTCCGTTTGATTTTTCACCATGGGCTTTAAATCAAAAGTTTCCACGCGGGCACGGCGCTCAATTCGCGCCTGGTTCATTTTCTCAACCAGTTCACGACGAACGTCTTTAAGTTCGCGGTGATTTAGGAAAAGACCTTCTTGAATAAAGCACTCAAAAGTCCCCATTTCATATACTGTCGTGCCTAATGATGAAAGTTCATCTTTTAGAAACTGTTCAGTCATCGGACGGGCCGAAGCCGGAGCAAGATTTGAAATTGTCTGAGCGTAAATTTCACGTCCTTCCGGATCTGTGACCTTCACCAAAAGGGGCTCGTTATAAAGACCTTGAACTAAGAACTTCAATGGGATCTTCTTCATGTGCTCGCGAGAGCTCCATCCTCTTTGAAGATCTTTTGCCTGGGCCTCATTGGAATTAAGGTAAACCTTCATTCCTTTTTCTAGCTTCAGGTCTTTTTGAAGAAGTTCTACTTCAAAGTTTTTACCGATTCTTAAAGCAGTAAAGATCTTTGAGCCCTGATCTTCTTTAGGGCCCGCGAAGAGTAGTCCCATTCCCGCTTTTAGATCACGAGTTGAATCAATCATCACGGCTTTCTTTTTAATTTCCTTGATCGTTCCGATCTCTAGCCCTCGGTGAGCGCTATAAGTACCATCCACAAGTTTCTGGTGATTCACACCATGAAGCCAGCCTGAGAAAAAGCCTCTTGAGTAAGTAGTCGAGAGTTCTTCCGTCCTCTTTTCTAGATTCACCGGAGCGCCATCTAAGACTTCACGATAGTTCTTAGCGGCAGCGGCCACATACTCCGGAGTCTTTAAGCGTCCTTCAACTTTAAATGAATTTACTCCTAGTTCTTTTAACGTCGGCACTTCTTCAATGCCCATTAAGTCCTTAGGAGAAACGAGATATTTTTTTTGTCCGAGATCTTTTTTCACTTCATCAACAAAGAGTTCATACTCTAAGCGGCAGCTCTGTGCACACTGACCGCGGTTAGCACTTCGGCCACCCAATGACTCAGAAGTAAAACACTGGCCAGAGTAGGCCACACAAAGAGCTCCGTGAACAAACACTTCAAGTTCTTTGTCCGTCTTTTCGCGAATGAGCTTAATTTCGTTGATTGAATTCTCGCGGCCCAAAACAAAACGATCGATCTTTAAGTCATCGACGAGTTTAATCGCGTCTGGATTTGTGACCGTCATCTGAGTCGAAGCGTGAATGCGCTGATTGGGTGCCATAGCACGAATAAGTTTTGCGAGCCCCAGGTCCTGCACGATGAAAGCATCAGGACCCATCGGAAGAATCTCTTTGAGGGTCTCTATCACTTTTGGATATTCATCCTGAAAGATCACCACATTGAAGGCAAGATTTACTCTCACACCATAGAGGTGGCACAGGTCGATCATTTCCTTCAGCTCGGCCATGGTGAGGTCAGCACTTCTGCCTCGGGCATTGAAAAAGGGAACACCAACATAAATGGCGTCTGCGCCATAATGCACAGCAGCCAGACACATGGCCATATTACCGACAGGGAGTAGAAGTTCAGAATTCATAAGTTAGGAGTTTTAGCTTAAAGGAAATCAACTTGGCCATCTCTCTTGTGAAGCTTAAGATGCTCTCTCATTTTGTTTAGGAAATATTTACAGCATTTCCTCTTTTTTCGATCAGAGTTTTAATCAAAGTTACCACTAAATCTTCAAATCACGGGACCTTCATGAAAGTTCTTCAAACTGCGGCCCTTTTTCTTGCTTTGGGCATCTCAAATTCGCTTCTCGCTAAGCCCCTGCACATCATTCACACCAATGATCTTCATTCGTATTTTCAGGGCACGCGCGGTGGAATTGGTGGTTATGCCCAGCTGAAGAAAGTGATTGATGAACTTAGAGCTGATTCTAAGGCAAAAGGTATTCCGTCGATTTACTTAGATGGTGGCGATTTTGGTGAAGGTTCGAGCTTTTATTTTTCAAATCAAGGAGTGGATTCCCTACGTGCACTGGATATGTTGGGCGTTGATGTAACGGTTCTCGGGAACCATGATTTTATTCTGGGTGGAAAAGAACTACGGAATCAAATCCGTGATGCTGAACTTAAAGCGAAAATTCTTTCTGCCAATTTAAAGGGCAAACGCTGGATGGGTCTCTCTGGCCTCATGCCCGACTACATGGACTATAACTTAGACGGAATGAAAGTTCGCGTCTTTGGACTTACCACAAATGAGATTCACTACATGTATCCCATTCGCCCTCTGGGCTGGATCGCGGACCCTCATAAAACAGGTGTGAAGCAAGCGAACAAGGCGATTAAAGATGGCGTCGATTATCTCATTGGTCTGACTCACATTGGTCTAGAGCAAGATAGAAAACTGGTTAAGAACACACGCACGATTGACCTCATCGTGGGTGGCCACTCGCACATCCGCCTTGAGAAACCAGAGCATGTTAAAAATTTAAGTGGCCGACAGATTCCAATAATTCAGGCCGGTGCTCACTCTGGATATGTGGGTTCCATGATTGTGGATATTAAAGGCAAAGGTCAGGCGGAAATTCTCGATTACAAGATGATCGATATTTTTAAAGACATGCCTCAGGACGAAGAGATGAGAAACTTCGTAGGCACGGCCTATATCAATCGTGAGCAATACTTCGGTCGCAATTGGGATGAAGTGATTGGTTTTTCCGATATCACACTGAGCGGAAATTATAACGGCCAGGACACTCAAACCAGAACTTGTTGGTCTCGTCACATCGCTCGCCTTACCCGCGAAGCCGCGAAAACTGAACTAGGTCTTCAGTTTGATGTGTTTCAGGGTGAACAAATTCCAGCGGGCCCCATTACATTTGGTGATATGGTGGATAACTTTCCTCATTTCAGACGTTGGGGAGATCAGGGGTGGAACGTGGCCCGTGCTCGCATTTCAGGTTTTGTCTTAAAACAAATTCTCAATGCATTCGCCGGATCCGAAGTGGGTCTGCAAGTGATGATCGATGGGATCAAGGTTCAGGATAAAACAGGTCATGAAGTCCCTTATGACCCAACCGTTCACACAGCTGAAGCGGCCATCATTAATGGTGAGCAGATCAGAAATCTCCGCTACTACTCGATCGCTCTTCCCAGCGAAGTTCCATATGGGATGGAAAAACTCTTAAACATTTTTGGTCGTGTGATTCTCCATCGTCTGGATTATCTCGAGACCAAAAACTACTGGCCGTTGCTGGAAGAATACATCCAGAAGAATTCACCTCTTCGTTGTTTGAACGATTAAATTCAATGTGGGCTCATCAGGCTTGATTAATTGCAGACTTCTCCAAAGAGGCTGCCTGTGCCTGGCGTTCCACCTTGGTCACAACTGACAACAAGACCAGGATTTTTAGAGGTGAAAATGTTACTTGAATTAGTAACATTTGTGACGTTCCATCCATTTGCGTTAAGTGAAGTCAGATTGGTTGTAGCATAGAACATGTAGGCCATTGATGTGACTGCCGTCGTATTGAAGTTAGACAGATTAAGACTTGTTAACGAGCTGGCATTGCGAAACATACTCACCATACTGGTTACAGAAGAAGTATTAAAGTTTGCCAGATCAAGACTCGTGAGCGAACTTGCCTGGTAAAACATACCACTCATATTTGTGACAGCAGAAGTGTTAAAGCTCGACAGGTTGAGACTCGTGAGTGAACTTGCTCCTTCAAACATACTGCCCATGCTTGTTACTGCAGCGGTGTTAAAACCCGATAAATTGAGACTTGTCAGGGAACTTGCATTTTGAAACATACTGGCCATATTTGTCACGGCCGAGGTGATGAAGTTTGAAAGATCAAGGCTGGTTAACGAGCTTGCCTGGTAAAACATTCGCCCCATATTTACAACAGAAGATGTATTAAAGCTTGATAAGTTGAGACTTGTTAGGGCACTTGCATTTTCAAACATACTGCCCATATTGGTGACTGCGGCCGTGTTAAAGCCTGAAAGATTAAGGCTTGTTAGTGAAGTTACACCCTGGAACATACTCATCATGGTTGTGACTGCTGAGGTATCAAAGCCCGATAAATCAAGCGTCGTTAGACCCGTTGATTGAAAAAACATATAAGACATATCGGTCACTGAAACTGTATTAAAATCTGAAAGATCAAGACTGGTGAGTGAGCTTAAACTTGTAAACATACTCGACATGTTAGTAACTGCAGCGGTATTGAAACCTGATAAATTGAGACTTACCAGTGAACTACCGCCAGTAAACATATAAGTCATATTTGTAACCAGGGAAGTATTAAAATTTGACAAATCAAGATGGGTTAGCGAAGTGACGCCAAAAAACATGTATGACATATTTGTGACTGCAGATGTATTAAAAGTTGAAACATCAAGGGCCGTTAATGAACTGGTCCCTCTAAACATTGAAGTCATATCCGTAACCAAAGATGTATCTCCTCCGGCAAATGAGACTAGGTTTGAACATCCATAGAACGCATTACTTAAATTCTTCCATCCAACTTTTCCCAGATCAGTAACTTCAATAATTTTTGCCCTACTTCCAGTGTTATTGAAGTACCAAGCTTCAACGAGCCCATTTATCGTGACAGTATAGTCACCGGCAACAGCGTAAATGTGAGTACGGTCCGTATCAAAAGTTGAGGTAACAGTTGAAACTGGAGACCCGTCACCCCAATCAACAGTAAAGTTATAATTGAATCCGGCCCTCAGTGGTAAAGATATTGACTCTGAAGCCGTTGTCGTTCGCCAGATTGAAATAAATGGCCTCGGAGCACTGTCCACTTTAATTCTAAAGATCTCATCGTCACTGAGTGAACCATCACTACCTATTATACTAAACTCATAGTCGCCAGCTTGCCCTATGATCGGCGTCCAACTAAATACACCTGTTGATGTTGTGAATGTGGCCCCAGCTAATCCTGAACAATTAGAACTTGCCGCCACAGTTCCATCAATAATTTGATCATAAAAGCAAGAGTAGCTTAAAGTTTGAGAATCTGAATCCAAATCCAACCCCAATTCTCCTGCATCAATAGTCGCAATCGCTGTATTCTCAACAGCGCCCATTTGATCTGAGATTGAATCAAGTACAGGGGGATCATTAATAGCATTTATTGAAATTGTGACTATTGTTTCGAGGGCGGAATTTTCGGTCCCATCATTGGCAAGGTAGCGAAAGCTATCAGAACCATTAAAATTTGCGTTGGGCGTATAGTTGCAATTTAAATCACTGTCACTTGCAATACAATTTGAAAGTACTCCATTTAAAGGAGCAGCCGTAATCGTATACGTTATAGGATCTGAATCAACATCAGTGGCGGCCGGTGCATTGAAATTCAAAAGAGTGTCTTCGTCACCCGAAATTGAAACATTCACTCCGGCCACAGGAGCATCGTTTACATTGGTAATACTCAAACTGGCTTCACTGGTATTTGAGGCCATTGAATCCACAAACACAGTGAATTTAAAACCGGCGGCTCCGTAAAAATCATTTACTCCTGTGATGCCAACAGTACAAATGCCACTCAAATCACAAGAACAAGGAGTTGAGATATAAACACTGTCCAGATCCTCTAGGCTACAGGCCGTGGCAAGTGCATTGCCTGATGCAGAGTAATCCAGGGTAATCAGAGATTCACTGTCTTCAGCAAATGCACCTGGATGTATATTATTGGCCACAGGTCCAAGAGGTTTTTTATTTATAGAATAAATTATTGCAGATATTTTTCCTTGGGTTACAGGAGAAACACAGGACACAAAAGTAAATAAAAATAGGACGTTAATAAGATTTAACATTTACAATTAACCCTATCGGGTAAATCTTAATAAAATATTAAAACTTTATGATCCTTATAAATGACTATTTTTCGATAACTTCACCGAGCAGTTGAATCTCTGATAAAAGAGAAGAGTTTAAAACTGATTCGTTCTTAAAAGCACCAGGGTACAGGCGTTTTCCACTTGAATACCGTTTTTCGCAAGAGCGGCTTCAAGACGTGGGTTCTCAGCGCCTGGATTAAAGATCACGCGTTTTGGATTTACTGCGATCAAATCCTTCTCGTATTTGTCAGAAATCGCCGGATTCACATAGACTGTTACTGTGTCGATTTTTTGACCGGCAAGGTCCCCTAGATTGTGAGTGACTTTAACCCCACGGACCACTTCTTCACGGGGATGAACCGGCACCGGTGTATGCCCATACTCTTCCAGCATTTCCATAGCTTTATATGAATACCTATTGGTGTCAGAGGACGCTCCAATAACTGCAACAACTTCCATGGCCTCTCCTTAAAAAAAACGTTAAAATAACTCTAAAAAGTGAGTCTATATGACGTTTGTAACTAAAACATTTTACTCTCAAGAAGATCTTGTTCGTCACCTCAAGGCGCATCAACCGAGCTTCTATTTCTCATCAAAAACCTCAACTGTTATCCCTTACGATAAGCTTGAAACACTTCTGCCGTGGAAAAAAGACGGGGAATACTTCCTGTGTGATCTTTCAAAACTTCCGGCCCATATGGAAGTTAAAGAGAACGGAAATCTGGTTCTTCGTGGGGCTGTTTCTTGGGAAGAGGCGAAGAAGTTTCTGCGCTCAAAAGGTAGAAACCTTAAAACGTCCCCGACTGAACAACTGGCCCTCATCACGGCCGGTATCGCGACATCTTGTACGGGTGAACGTTGTTTTGCTTTCGGAAATATGCGCTCTCAAGTGGTGCGCTTAAAATACTTAGACTTTAACGGTGAAGAAAAAGAACTGAAAAGAGAAGACGAATTTAAATCTGCTTCCTCGGCCCTTGCTGCCTATCAGAGTGACTTCAAACACTATCAAAACTTCAAGAACGCTCCTTACCCACGGTTTGAAAAGGCCATCGATCTTATGATTGGTACCGAGGGACAACTAGGACTTGTGACTGAAGTGGAAATTGAAACAACTGATAATGAGCCAGTGACTTATGTGTTCACTCTCCTTCCTCGTTGGGAAGAAGATTTCACGGCCCACATGGAAATCTTCCATGCCGTTCAGTCTCACCGTGATGCCATTATCTCGTGTGAGCTTCTCGACGCTAACTGTATGAACTACTTAAAGCCAGATGAAAAACTTGGTAACAACCAGGACGTTATCTTCTTAGAAGTAAAAAGCAGTGCCTTTGAAGACATCTACGCTAATGTTCTTTGTAACCTGACTCATACTTCTGCAGACAATGTTTTTGAGATTGCTGAGAACAAGTTCCACCACGTTCGTGCGGGTGTTCCTCGTGCTATTTTCGAAGTGAACTCTCAGATGGGTGTGGTTAAAATCGGAACTGACGTTCAGGTATCTCCGGATAAATTCGAAGACCTCCTGGAGTTCTACCGTAAGGCCGCTCAGGTCGGAGTTCGTTATTGCCTCTTCGGTCACTTCGGAGACGCTCACCTTCACTTCAACTACATGCCGACAAAAGATGAGTCGGCGAAGTGCCTGGATGAGATTCAAAAATTGTATGACGAAGTTCTGGCCTGGAAAGGCTCGCCATTTGCTGAGCATGGAATCGGTCTTTTAAAACAAAAATACATCAAGCGCTTCCATGGAAAAAACCAATTGGATCTTTTCCATGATCTAAAAAAAGAACATGATCCTTACAATCAGTTCTTCCCGCAAGGGTTTATGAACGAAGGGCTATAAGCGCAATTTCCTGGCGGTGGGATGGAAGATATTTCAGCTCCACCGTCTTGAAGCCTTGTTTACGGAACTGCTCCCTCACACTCGCCACAACTTCCAGATGCTTTGACTGATTCATTTTAAGTGTAAGTACCAATCCACGCGGATTCAAAAACGTAAGCATGCGATAAACTTCTTTGAGCACCACGGTCGGTGGAAGATTAATGTCGCTAATGATCCAATCCACATCTTCTTTGAAATTGTTTTCAATGATCGTCTCAAAAGGACGACGGATGTGTTTGAAATTGATGTTACTTGTAACTCGTTTATCCATCTCGGCCGGATCTACTCCTAGCACGATCATGTCTTGTTCAAGAAGGAAGAGACTTGCTCCGCCCGGTGCAGAACCTAATTCCAGCACGCGTTCTTGGTGATCAAAAGGAAGATCAAAAGCTTCGAAGGCCTCAGCGAGCTTATAATAAGCGCGAGAGGGAACGTCTTTAACTTCGATGGAACTGACTTCTCCAGGAGTTTGAAAGTGGTTACTCTTCAATTGATAATTTCCTACCCAGAATTCATCCGGTCCAATCATCATCACCAAAGTAACAGTTTCCCCGACTTTATAAAGTGTCTTGTCAGACATCTGGGCCAGCTCAGTCGGAATATTTAACTCCTCATCTCTTTTCCAAACCCAGCACTTTGATAGTTTAAGGTCATTAAGTTTGAACTTCCCCTGACACTCCCCACTGACACGGGCAAAGAGTGGACGAAAATCTAAAGGTTTCTCCCCTTTAAAAGTCAGAAAACCAGGTCTAGAATAGCTCAGTCTTAATTCAGGATATCGAATAGAAATCTCTTCTTTGAGAAGTGGTTCAGCATCAACATTAGTGAGTACAAAATAGAAATAGGCCATTGATAATGAATATCAGAGAATTCGTTTTTAATCTCCAAAAAGTTTATGAAGAAATGGGGCAGACTTTTTCTGGCTATCAAAAGAGTACTGGACTCGGTTGTTTAAATGGTTGCGGCCGCTGTTGTCTTAATCCAGAAATTGAGGCCAGCGTGCTTGAAATGCTTCCCTTTGCGCTGAAAATTCATGATGAAGGTAAAACTGAGGAATGGTTTCAGAAATTAGAGATCTCAACTCAGGAGCACTGTCTCTTACTGGTTTCAACGGGTGAAACTGGTCAGGGGTACTGCAGCTCTTACCAGGAACGCCCATCTATCTGCCGGATGTTTGGGGTGGCAGGCACCCGCGACAAACACCAAAAGATTGCTCTCTCTATCTGTAAATACATTAAAGAATCCCAACCAGAATTAAGCCGCCAAATGAACGCGGAACAAGATCCAACTACACCACTCATTCCTTTGTGGACTTCAAAACTCGCTACACTCGATCCCGAACTCATTCAAAAAAAGCTTCCAATCAACCTCGCCATCAAGGGGGCGTTGGAAAAAGTTTCACTTTACGCTCAGTACCAGAACCTTTGATCACATCTTTTTACATCTCGTGTCACGTCGGAATTATTTATTTTTAATTCTGATATTTAATTCATCTTTGTCTAGATAACGTTAAGACGAAGTATTAGTAAAAATTATGTGACAATTAAGATCAACTATCCTACGCTTTTCCAAAAAAAATTCATAAAACCAACCAAGGAATTGCATGAAAGGTTTAACTCTCATTCTTTTGGCCATGCTGGCCACAACGGTTTTCGCTCAGGAAAACCAACGTCTTCCAAACGGCCACTGGGCCTATTACGGTGAAGAATTCTACCGTGTTGCTTCAACTAAAACTTTCGACCGTTCAGTTTTCTTGAAAATCTTCAACGAAAATCACCACTCGTCTCCGGGAAAATACGACGTAATCACGTCTGAATGTAAAGGCAGATGCTACCGTCATTTTTCTGTTGGCTATAGCAAAGCACGTCTTATCATGTTCGGCGAACTTGACGTTCAAAGAGATAACAGCGGAACTTACGTTTTGGATGTTTATTGTGGGAAGAAATTCTACTACAACAACCTAAACGAAGTTTCTCAAATGCACGCTCAAGTAAACATCGAGCACACATGGCCTCAAAGCCGTTTCAACGGAAACTTTCCTCGTGAAATGCAAAAATCAGACATGCACCACCTCTACCTGACTGACTCACAAGCAAATGCAGTTCGCGGTAACTCTCCATTCGGTGTTGTTGAAGCTGGTAAAAATGAAATGGGCGGCGAAGGCTGTCGTTTCAGCCGCTTCGGTATCGTAGATGGTCAAGATGGCGCTTATACTCCACCTCCATCTCACCGTGGAAACGTAGCTCGAGCTCTTTTCTACTTCGCGCTTCACTACAACCTAGGTATCAGCAGCTCTGAAGAAAGAGTTCTTCGTCAATGGCACAAGCAAGATCCAGTTGATCCAGCTGAAACTCGTCGTCACGAAATGATCGCAAAATACCAAAAAGTGCGTAACCCTTTCGTTGATCACCCTGAACTGGTTGATAAAGTTCTAGATTTCTAAATATCTCTGCGGCACTGGCAACAGTGCCGCATTGCACTCTCCCTCTAATTCCTTCACAAATTCAAGCCTTAGCGGTACCCTTTGAGCCTCTATTCTCTCTAAGGAGTTCCTATGTCTGGATTCAATAAAGTCGTAAAGACTTACGATGAGGCCCTCGCTGGTCTCAAAGACAATATGTTTTTAATGGTGGGTGGTTTTGGCCTTTGTGGGATTCCAGAAAACCTTATCCAAAAAGTTCATGACCTCGGTGTTAAAGGTCTAACCATCGCTTCAAACAACGCGGGCGTTGATGGTTTTGGTCTTGGGATCCTTCTTGAGAAAAAACAAGTAAAGAAAATGTACTCTTCATATGTGGGCGAGAACGCTCTGTTTGAGAAACAAGTTCTAAGTGGCGAGCTTGAACTTGAACTTACTCCACAAGGTACACTTGCTGAGAAAATCCGTGCCGCAGGTGCCGGTATTCCAGGTTTTTTCACTGCAACTGGTTTCGGAACTCAAATTGCTGAAGGCAAAGACGTTAAAATGTTTAACGGTCGCCCTTATATTCTTGAGCCAGCTTTCCCGAAGGCTGATTTCGCTCTGGTGAAAGCTTGGAAAGCAGACAAATACGGAAACCTTATCTTCAGAAAAACTGCCGCAAACTTCAATCCTATGATCGCGACTGCCGGGAAAATCACAGTGGCAGAAGTTGAAGAGATTGTTGAACCAGGCGAGCTTGATCCAAATTTCATTCACGTGCCAGGCATTTATGTCAATCGCCTAATCGTGGGTAAGTTTGAGAAAAGAATCGAGCAAAGAACAATTAAGAAATAAGGACAAATCATATGGCACTTTCAAGAGAACAAATCGCTCAAAGAATCGCGAAAGAACTTCGTGATGGTTATTATGTAAACCTCGGTATCGGTATCCCTACTCTCGTGGCCAATTACATTCCGAAAGGGATGGAAGTGATGTTCCAATCTGAGAACGGCATTCTTGGTATGGGTGAGTTCCCGACTGAAGAAACAATCGATCCGGATCTTATCAATGCTGGTAAGCAAACTGTTACTGTTATTAAAGGTGCTGCTTTCTTTTCATCGGCCGATTCATTTGCCATGATTCGTGGTGGTCACGTTGATCTAACAGTACTTGGTGCTTTTGAAGTAGATTCAACTGGTGCCCTTGCTTCTTGGATGATTCCAGGAAAACTTGTTAAAGGTATGGGCGGCGCCATGGATCTAGTGGCCGGTGCGGAAAATATCATCGTTGCCATGTCTCACGCTTCTAAAACTGGAGAATCAAAAATTCTGAAGAAATGTTCACTTCCACTTACTGGTGTTAACTGTGTGAAGCTGGTAGTGACGGATCTAGCGGTTCTTCGTCTTGAGAATGGCAAATTCCATCTTCTTGAAAGAGCACCTGGTGTAACGGTTGAAGAAATTCAAAAACTCACTGAAGCTGAGTTAGTGATTCCGGCCAACGTTCCTGAAATGACTTTCTAAAAAGAAAGGGCCTCGAAAGAGGCCCTTTTTATTTTAACGACAAGATCTAGAAGAAACGAGCAAGTTATCTGAGCGGCAAGACGTTACAACACAAGATCTCATGTCACGACTCCACTCACACTGACGACGGGCCTCTGATTCAGCTGACCAACGATCTGGTCCGCGGGCAGTGAAGGTAATTGTTCTGCCAGAGTAATCAGTTCCCTGAACATCACAGACTTCTCGTGCCTCATAACACTTCTCTACACACTTTCCGTGGTCCTGAAGACAATCGCCACAGCTTGAGTGGCCACTCCAATGCTCTTCCCAACCAGTATCACTGGCCGAACAAGAGATGCGACCTCTAACGTCGGGCACGGGCCTATAATCAGGCATCGGCGGGGCCGGGCGGTAGTCGGGATAGGGAGAAGGATATGATGGTGGATACGGTGAAGGATAAGGAGCGGGTGCTGGGCGGTGATCAGGATATGGACTTGGTGGATTGTAACGGGGACCGCGTCTTACTTGCGCCTGGGCATCAAACAAAGTCACAGTCAAAAAACAAAGCGCCACTAGAACTAGTTTCAGATTCTGCATGCCAATCTCCTTTGCACGGTTATCTTAAAACTAATTTCTAACAGGCAAATTTTTCTGTCGAGAGGAATGAAAAGATCTCAGACGATATTAGAAAAGCGGTGTCACTATGAAACTGAAGTGCTCGAAGTGACACCAGCTGACTGTGAGTCAATTAATGCTCTCGACCTGGTTCAACATCTGGCTCAGTTGGTTGCTCTCTATTAGGTCCGGGATCAGGTGTGATTGGTTCCTGAGGTGTTGATGGGGAATAATCAAAATCAGGTTTGCCATGTAGATCGCCAGTATCTACTTCAATCGGTGGTTGTTTTACAGGTTCTTGAGGGGTATTTGGCTGGGGAGTTGGTTCCATAGAAAGACTCCTTGTTAGACCCTCTATTATAAAACACTCTAACTCTTAGATGAATGGAATTTTCCATACCTTATTTTTCCATTTTGCTCTAACATTTAAGCATGAAAACTAGAGTCGTAATTAAAGTTGGTTCCCTCGCAGTAACGGACGAAACCGGTGGTGTTTCTTACTCTAAAATTGAGGCAATCGTTAACGAGCTACAAAATTTAAAAACCAAAGGCTACGCACCGATTCTTGTGAGTTCTGGTGCGATTAATTCCGGCAGAAGTTTTGTGAAGCGTCCCGAAGAGAAGAAGATGATGATCTCTTTTCAACAAGCGGCAGCTGCCATTGGCCAACCTCTTCTTATGAAGGCCTATGTGGATGCGCTTACTCATCACAAATCTCACTGCGCTCAAATTCTAGTGACACATGAAGATTTCAAAGAACGTAAAAGATTTTTGAACATCCGCAACACCATCAATCGTTTGATCGAAAATGATATTCTTCCCATCGTAAATGAAAACGATACTGTGTCTTACGAAGAAATCACCGTGGGCGATAACGATCAGCTGGCAGTGATGATCACTGAGGCGACAGATGCGGAGAAACTGATTCTCCTCACTGAAGCAGATGGTCTCTTTAATAAGAATCCAAAAGAAGCCGATGCTAAGCGCTTTGATGAAGTGGATTTTAAAGACGACTTCTCAGGAGTAAAGTTCGCCGCAAAAACGTCTGTGGGCCGCGGTGGTATGGACACTAAAATCAAGGCCGTGAGAAAACTTACTCCCATTGGTGTGGATGTGATCATCGGAACGTTTCTGATTGATAATCCTCTGACTCGTCTTCTAGAGCGTAAGGGTGGAACACTCTTTAAAGGTAATCCTGAAAAACAAACATCTCGTCGTAAGACCTGGTTATCGACCGTGGTTAAAAACGACGCCTGGATTGTCGTGGATGAGGGTTGCTCACTCGCCCTTCAAAAAAGTACAACTTCCCTTCTTCCGATTGGGATCAAGAAAGTTCACGGTGTGTTTAAGCGTGGTGACGTGATTCAGGTCAAACATAAGAATAAGACCATTGCCGTCGGCATCTCTGAGTTTGATTTTAAGGAAATGGACATGGTAAAGGGCAAAAAGTCGGTTGAAATCGGCACTTTGATTGAAAATGCCCCATCTAAAGTCGCTATCCACAAGGACAATCTCTTAATTAAGACTGATCACTAGCGCTGACCTATAGCAGCACTCATCAGAAACATATTCAGATAGTTCTTTTAGAGCTAAAATCTTGCCTTCACGAGGATCACTATGAGCGTTCTTGAAATTGCCAAAAAAGCGAAATCGGCCACCCTAACTCTTCAGTCTCTGCCTGAAGAACAACGTCTCATGGCCTTGGAAGCAATCGCAGTTGCTTTGACTAAAAATGCTGGACGTATTCTCGCCGAAAACAAAAAAGATCTCGATGAAGCGAAGACAAATAATCTTGGCGAAGCTCTCGTTGCTCGCATGGTCCTTACTGAAAAGGCCATCGCAGATCTTTCAAAGATGTGCCGAGATGTGGCCGATCAGGACCAGGTTGTCGGGACCATCGTTGAAGAATACACGCGACCAAATGGTCTTGTGATTCAAAAACAAAGAATCCCACTGGGTGTGATCGGAATGATCTTCGAATCACGTCCAAATGTTGTGGTTGATGGTGCGGCCCTGGCGATTAAATCAGGAAACGCTATTATTCTCAAAGGTGGCAAAGAAGCTCATCATTCAAATCGTGTATTGTTTGAAATCTTAAATGAGGCCACCGAACGCATTCTTCCACAGGGCTCAGTTTCTCTGATCGAAACTCGAGAAGACGTGGCAGAACTTTTAAAACTTCATCATTATATTGATCTCATGGTTCCAAGAGGTGGCAGTGGTTTAATTAATCACGTGCGCGCCAATGCAACCATGCCGGTGGTGGCCCATGATAAAGGGCTTTGCCATACATTTGTGAATGAGGACGCGGATGTTACTCGAGTGATTCCAATCGTATTGAATGCTAAAGTACAACGTCCTTCGGCCTGCAACGCGACTGAGACTCTCCTTCTCCACGCCAACTATTCTCAGAACAAAGAAGTCGTAACAGCTTTGATTGATGCAGGAGTAGAAGTTCGCGGTTGTGAAAAAGCGCAGAAGCTTCATGCCAAAGTTAAGGCCGCGACTGAAAAAGATTTTGATACAGAATATCTTGCGAACATCATTTCAGTTAAAATCGTAAATGATTATTCCGAAGCGATTTCTCATATTCAGAAACACTCCTCTCATCATACTGAAGCGGTGCTGACCCAAGATCCGAAAGTCATCGAAGAATTTCTAAACACTCTGGACGCTTCGGCCATGGTGGTAAATGCTTCAACTCGTTTCAATGATGGTGGAGAACTTGGACTTGGAGCTGAACTTGGGATTTCCACTTCAAAGCTTCATGCCTATGGCCCGATGGGCGCGAAAGAAATGACAACAACCAGGTTTCTTGTGAAAGGAAACGGACAAATTAGATAAGAGGAATTTATGGCATCATTTGATTTGGTTTCAAAGATTGACGAGATGGAGCTAAGTAACGCTCTTAAAAATACAGAGAAAATGATCTCTGGTCGCTACGACTTTAAAGGTTCAGAAGCCGCCGCAGAATACAAAGACAAAGAAAAGCTGATTGAGATTCGTGCAGAAGACGAAATGAAAGTTCGTGCTGTACTTGATATTCTTCGTACCAATATGGGTAAACGTGGAATTGGTTTCAAGGGGATGAAAGAATCAGAGATTCTTCCTTGGGGAACTAAAAATAAGAAGCTGACTTTAAGTCTTACAACGGGCTTTGATAAAGACGCTCAAAAACTTATGAACCGTCTGATCAAAGAATCAGGCTTCAAAGGGAAATCGCAGTACATGGATGAGAAGTATCGTATTGAATCAAAATCAATCGATGAGCTTCAGGCCCTGTTCCAATTTCTTCGCCAACACAAAGACATGACTTTAGAACTACATATGGAAAACATGAAACGATAGGAGTCCTTTATGACATTAATGGAACAAGTAAATAACGACATTAAAGAGGCAATGAAAGCAAAACAACAAGAGCGTCTTGATGCTCTTCGTATGCTTAAGGCCGAGTACATTAAGAACAATACAGCGGCCAAGCCGACTGATGAACTTTCTGTAACGGTAGCTCACGCAAAACGCCTTTCTGATTCACTTGAAATGTACCAAGCTGGAACAGAAGCTCACGATAAAATTCTAAAAGAATTGGACGTGCTTAAAGCTTACCTTCCTCAGGCGATGTCTGAAGCTGAAGTTGTTGCTTTAATCAACGACATCAAAGCAAAAGGTGCCAAAGATATGGGCGCCATCATGAAGGAGCTTCAGCCACAAATCAAAGGCCGCTTCGATGGTAAGCGCGCTTCTGAACTTGTGAAGGCCGCTGTTTAATGAGTCTTCAGTCTTTCGGCGAAAAGTTTAATGTGGATAAATTGTTTCGGGCCCGCAATGTGGCCCGGGACATTGCTTATGAGCTCGCCTCTCTTTTAAAACCTGGCATGACTGAAGAAGATGCTCATCGCCTCTACAAGGAACTTTGTCAGAAGTATCCTGTGGAAAAACAGTGGCATCCCGCCAAACTCAGAATGGGACCGAATACCATTTGTAATTTTAAAGACGTTTCTGAGCCATATACGCTTCAAGAAGAAGACATCTTCTTTATCGACATTGGCCCTGTGATCGATGGCCATGAAGCGGATTACGGTGAGACATTTTCAATTGGTGCGAACTTTGAGTACAAACGCATCTGTGATGCTCAAAAGAAAGTTTTCGATGAAGTGACCGAGCACTGGAAAAAGACCCGCCAAGGTGGAGCTCCCCTCTATGAATTTGCTATAAAGAGCGCGGAATCTCAGGGATTTGTTCTAAATGCTGATCAGGACGGTCACCGCATTGGGGACTTCCCCCACCATGTATTTTATAAAGGCGGTCTAGGCGAAGTTCAGGAGTCGGTGGTACCAAACGCCTGGATTTTAGAAATTCACCTCTGGCACCCAACTAAGAAGTATGGTGCGTTTTATGAGGACATTTTAACTGACGCTGACCTATGACTAAAAAAATCGTTTCTGCCTGCCTCGCTGGATTCCAATGTCGCTTTGACTGCGCTCACAAAGAGCGTGAGGAAATTCGTGCGATGGTTGAAAAAGGCGAAGCGATCGCAGTATGTCCGGAACAAATGGGAGGACTTCCCACTCCCCGCACTCCCGCCGAACAAATCGGAAATAAAATCATCTCTAAAACGGGGACTGATGTGACCGCCGAATATGAATTAGGTGCTCATCAAGCTCTAAAGATGGCGGAACTCACCGGGGCCACCGAGGCCTACCTTAAATCCCGCTCACCGATGTGTGGCTCGGGCCAGATCTATGACGGAAGCTTCTCAGGAAAACTGGTGGAAGGTGACGGGGTCTTCACCAAGCTCTTGAAGTCCAGGAACATTAAAGTCATAGCGGTGGACTAACCATCTGCTGACTAATAGTCATTAGATTCTGGCCTATACTTTTTACAATCGTCCAAAACCCACAACATTTTGAGATTAGTATTTCTCCATCTAATTCAATAGGAGAACTATATGAAAACACTACTCGCGCTTTTTAGTTTAACTTTTGCGATGACTACATTTGCGGATTGCAGAATTGCTTTTGAAGGCAGCCCCGCCTCATACTTTTCAAGAGCAGGTGTTCACAAGAAAGGCTTTAAGTTAATTGAACTAAAGAATGTCCAGGTAGGAGACTACATCAATACTTATGAAAATTATAATGAGGAAGGTATTCGAATCCTGGGTGAAAATACCGGTAATATTAAAGTTCAATTTGTTCATGTCATCAAAAGGGTGACGGAGTACGGAGCGGAAGAAATTTATGCAAAAGAAGAGAAAACGACCATACGACGTAAAGAATTAGATCATAATATTACGGAAGCACCTGAGGGTGTTTATTCAAATACTCGCGCGATGAATGCATTAAGGGTCAAAGGTCTTCCCTCTTGCCGCAAACTAAATAGACTATAAGCTAAAGTACCGGCCCAGACGTGATCTTTTTTGAATTTTTTAAAAAAGAATTTTGAGTAATGATTGCGCTGCTGAAAGAAAATTAATGCTTAGAAACTCTATCGTCTCCATCACGAGGGCCCCTTGGGGGCCCTCTTATTTTACTGTAACTTTCACTTTTCTGTACGACGCTCGCTGAAGAAGTAAACTTGCTGCCATCATCATTCCGCCTAAAACAACCATCATTTCCATTTGATATTCTCCTTGTTTGGCCTTTCTTCATTCCGTGAATTCCCTTTAGAGTCACCATCCTAGCGTCTCTTGTTGTAAATCTATAAAGCAGGAATCATGCCAAGTATCAGGTGATGAACAATCAGGTATTTAAGTGGTGGCGAGAGGGAAAGATGGCACCAGAGTGAGAGGTCACACTGGCACTGGTGGTGTTAAAAACTGCACTACTACAATGGTGTTGGAGTTTATTTCAATTTTGAATCTCAAATCTACCAGTCTCATCCTGGCATCTGGACTCATTGAAATTCCAAAGTTAATTCCAGGATGAAAAACAAGGAACGAAGTAATAGCGTCCTCATGTGAGAACTGCCTCTTAAAAAGATGCTAAGCTTCGGACTTTACTGGTGGATTTGAGATTCCAACACCAATTAAGAAGAGCAGTTTGTGTTATTTACAGAACTTTTCACGAAACTGGGTCTGAATATCAATGGCGTCCCATTCGAGACTGTCATCGTTCATGTCCCAGCCTCTATATTTTGACTGCACATAATGAGTAAGCTCATGGGCCACGGAATCGTCCATACAGCGCCCTTTGCTTTCATAATAGACTGCCTCATCCAGGATGAAGATCATGTTGTGTTTGACCGCAAAAGCGTTGGTAATGAGATCAGGGCGCATTCCCCACTGCTCTTCAATGGCGTTCTGAAAGACCTCCAAAGGGGTCTTGCTCGCGTAATGAAAACTCGGCATAGGAACATCCGGGCGGTATTCCCAGTTCTTGAGCTTCAAGACCTGTTCCAGGATGAATTCTTCGGTGTAACGAAGCTGCGCCGGTGCGGGCCCATTGGCAAAGAGGTTAAGAGACATGACTGTGAGTAGAAAAAGTGAGAGTTTTTTCATGGACCGGTTATATGGCGGGTTAAGATTCGTTGCAACCGACCCTGTAAAATAAAAAGACCCCAGATTTACTGGGGTCTTAAGGGAAGAGAAAGTAATTAGGGGATTACTTCCTCTTGTTCATCATCTTTGCGAAGATCAGTGAGAAACTCACAGTCGAAAGACTGATAATACCAATCCCTAGTACTAACATCTCCTCGCCCATAAGTGACTCCTTCTCTTGATAAAAAGTGGTTCGTCCTTGAACCGGATGGGGCCCCAACAATTACATTGCGTCCTTGGACACACATCGCTCATTTTCCGTGAGACTTTATATTTGTATTCGTTCATCTTGAACTTCAAGCGACCTACCTTCCTGGCGGGTTACTCAGAGACTCGGAATACGTATGAGCAGGAACTGTGCCAAAGTCGGTTTTATGAAGATTCCACAACTTGATTGATGTGACTTTAATACTCGGGGCCACAGAGCTACTGGGAGGGCCAAACTGGGCAGTGCCATGGGGGCACAAAGTTGAGTAGTGAATACGGAAATATGTAATTTTCTCCTCTGGTAAGAAACTTTTATAAAAAAAATAAAACTGACTATTGTGAAGTCCTGTTTTCCATGAAACCATCTTTTTAAGAAGGGAATAAAAGAATTATTCCTCGCTCAACTCACCAGGAGGGTGAACCTTGAATCCACATTACTACCTCATGAAAAGTAAAAAGATTCTTCGGCTTGAAGGGCAAGTTACTTTCTCCTCTCTACCTTCTTCCATCCAGGAAAAACTTCTCGACACTGAACACGTAGAATGTCTTGATCAAAGTCAGGCGAATTGGCGCGTAGTAATTTTTAGAGATGAAATCATGGAGTACGACGAGTACGTTGAATGGCTCGCAACTCCTGAGGCCCTCTATGAAGAAGAGGCTGAGTTAGAGCTAGTTGCCAACTAAAAGTGGCAAAAAACCATCATTAAACTTTTTATTTCAGATGCCCGCGGGGTCTAAGTACCTAGACTTACGGTCCCGTGTTTTTTGACCGCCGATCTATGTGAGAATGACCTCACTTCATCGGAGGCATCTGTGGAACCAAAACTAAATCCCCAAGAGACTTCTCGGCAGGAAATCATAAAAAATTTCATGCCCACCATCCGTTACTGGGCCAAGCACTATCACTACCAATATCACCAGGTCTTAGAATTTGAGGACTTAGTGATGGTCGGAATTATCGGACTTATAGATGCCATGAATAAGTATAAGAAAGATAAGCAAAATCAATTTAAAACCTACGCTGAATTCCGTATCCGTGGGGAAATCATTGATGAGCTTCGTAAACAGGACTGGATGACCCGTTCTGAGCGTAACAAGCAGAAGAAGTATAAACGCGCTAAAAACAACCTGACTGAAGAGTTGGGTCGCGCGCCTACCTCGGTGGAGATGTCAAACGTGCTGCCGTTTAAATCGAAAGATATGATCCGTCTTGAGCAGTACGAAAGTGGCGACACCATCAAGCAATACGTTGAGGGTGAAACGGTTTCAAAAGGTAATCTTGAAAACTCTGAGTTCGAGAATTACTCGCTCAAGAAAACACTCGCAGTGGTAATGGATGAACTTCCACGTACCATGAGACTGATTGTAACTTTAAAATACTTTGAGGACTTAAACTTCTTTGAGATCTCGAAAGTTGTGAACCTATCTGAGGGTCGTATTTGTCAGCTTCACGCTGAGGCCCTGGATATGTTGAAGAATCATATTGAGAATCAAAAGATCGATATTCTTGCCGCTTAAAAAAGCATCAGGTGCCCGAAAGGGCACCTCTTCTATTCACTTACTTTTATCCCACGAGAATTAAATTCACCTGCACGTGCTCTTTCAGTTTGTTTCACCCACTTCCTAAAAAAGGCCATGAGCTTCTCAGTCACGTGCGGTCCTTCCAGCACACCCAAAGCGTGGGCCATGGCCTCGTAGGTACAAACCCATTCAGCATGCTGGGCCTTTCTTAGACCATATTGAGAAGTGATTCCTGGTGGAAGTTTCACCGCCATAAGGTTTTTAAACCCCTCTTCGCGCTGACGGACCTTACGGGCCTGTTGCCAGTTCCCATCCGGGATAATGAGATTATAGGGGCCAGGGTATTTAGCTCTGAAATCATCGTTGAGTTCTAAAGCATCATCGTGAGGATATAAGAACAATGGGCGGCCTGGACGCTCCAGGATCGGTGTCGCATCGAAAGTTTCAAACACTCTTCCACGAATATCGATCTTCGCTTTCTCAGGCAGCATCAATGGGCCAAACTGTGCGGTATTCGACGTCAGTTTTAATTCACGCACGTGAACCACTAGTGACACATAGCTTGAAATATCGAAGGGTGTCAGATGCTCACAAACGCAAAGCTCTTGATTGATTCGACAGGTGGGACAGCGATTAGGATTTCCGTTTCTTCTGGTACTCATGTAACTTTTTTTGTCAGATTCTTATGTGGGTAAACTATCCAAATCCTAATCGAGGGCTTAAGCTTTAACAAGAAAGGAGTTCATGTGGCACAATCAGTTTTCGATTATACGGTTAAAGACATTGATGGAAAGGACGTTTCCCTCTCACAATACAAGGGCAAATTCCTTCTAATCGTCAATGTGGCCAGTAAATGCGGCTTTACCCCTCAGTACAAAGGCCTGGAACAACTTTTTGAAGACCTGAAAGATAACGTGGTGGTACTGGGTTTTCCTTGTAACCAGTTTGGTGCCCAGGAACCCGGTGATGCCGAAGAAATTAAAAACTTTTGCAGCCTAACTTACGATGTTAAATTTCCATTATTTGCCAAAATTGATGTGAATGGCCCCAAGGCCTCTCCTCTCTACCAATTTTTGAAGAAGCAAAAGCGGGGCCTTCTAGGTACCGGAATGATCAAGTGGAACTTCACAAAGTTTCTGATCAATCGCGAGGGTCAGGTGGTTAAGCGTTATGCACCGAACGATAAACCCGAAGATATCAAGAAGGATTTGTCTAAACTACTCTAGTATTCTCTTTTAGGTATTTCTCCTTCGTCAGAGTACAATGTTTCTATTTCTGATGAAGGAGTATCTATGTTATTTAACGGTCAGGCATTCCGCCTTGAAACTCTCCCAAATGATATTTTAAAAGTTGTTTTTGATCTGAAAGATCAATCGACAAACGTGTTCAATGCTCTCGCACTAAAAGAACTTGGTGAGATGCTTGAAGTAATTAAAAAACAAAAAGCACGTGGTCTTCTCTTCACTTCTGGTAAGGCCAGTGGATTCGTATTCGGTGCAGACGTTACTGAATTCCTGGGTCACTTTAAAAAGACCGAAGATGAAATGAAAACGTGGATCGCGAGCATCAATAAAATTTTCAACGGCTATGAAGATCTTCCTTATCCAAAAGTTTGTTTGATCAATGGCTTCGCTCTTGGTGGTGGTTGCGAAATCACTCTTACGATGGATTACCGTCTTGCATCGCCTAAAGCAGCAATGGGTCTTCCTGAAACAAAACTTGGAATCATTCCTGGATGGGGTGGCACGGTTCGTCTTCCTCGTCTGGTCGGTGCAGATCACGCTATTGAATGGATCACAGGTGCTAAACACTACAAAGCGGAAGAAGCTCTTAAATTTGGTGCGATTGACGGTATTATCGAAGACGCTCGTCTGGAAGAAGCTGGTATCAAGCTTATTGAGAAAGCAATTGCTGGTGAGATGGATTGGCAAGCGCGCGTTAATCAGAAGAAATCTCCTCTTAAGTTAGATAAAATCGAATCGGCCATGAGCTTTGATGGCTCTAAAGCATTTGTTGCTGCGATGGCCGGCCCTAACTATCCTGCTCCAGTTAAAGCAGTTGAGACCATGCAAAAGGCCGCTCGTATGAATCGCGATGAGGCACTTGCTCTTGAAGGTGAGACATTCGCTGTTTGTGCTAAAACAAAAACAGCGGAATGCTTAACTCAAGTCTTCCTTGGTGATCAGTATCTTAAAAAAGTTTCAAAATCTGTAACAAAGAACGCTAAACCAACTCAGATGGGCGCGGTTCTTGGTGCTGGTATCATGGGTGGCGGTATTGCTTATCAATCAGCTTCAACTGGAACTCCAGTGCTGATGAAAGATATTAAGCACGAGCAACTTGATCTTGGTATGAACGAAGCTGGTAAACTTCTTCTTAAAGAAGTTGAACGTAAAAAAATGACTCCGGAGAAAATGGCAAAAGTTATTGCACAAATTACTCCAACGCTTTCTTACGCTGACTTTGGGGCCACTCAATTCGTGGTTGAAGCTGTCGTTGAGAATGAGAAAGTGAAGAAATCAGTTCTTGCTGAGGTCGAGAAATCCACATCTGCTGATACAGTTCTTGCTTCTAACACTTCAACCATCTCAATCACAAAACTAGCTGAAGGCCTTGCTCGTCCGGATAAATTCTGCGGTATGCACTTCTTTAACCCAGTTCACCGAATGCCTTTGGTTGAGATCATCCGTGGTGCGAAGAGTTCGGAAGAAACAATCGCTCAAGCAGTTAACTATGCTGTTCAGATGGGTAAAACGCCAATCGTTGTTAACGACTGCGCGGGCTTCCTGGTGAACAGAATTCTATTCCCTTACTTCAAGGGCTTTGCTCACTTGATCGAAGATGGTGTGGATTTCCAACGCATCGATAAAGTGATGGAAAAATTCGGCTGGCCAATGGGTCCGGCGTACCTTCTCGACGTCGTTGGTATCGATACAGGAGTTCACGCGGCGAAAATTATGGCCGACGCTTTCCCTGATCGCATGGCCTATACATCGAAGACCATCATGGAAGTGATGTATGAGAATAAGCGCTTCGGTCAGAAGAACGGTGTTGGTTTCTACGAGTATGAAATCGATAAAAAAGGTAAACCAGTTAAAAAAGTTAACCCTGCGGTTTATGAACTGATTAAGACAGCGGTGAAAAAACAAATTGATATCACAGACGAAGAAATCATCATGCGTATGATGATCCCTATGATCGTTGAATCATCTCGTTGTCTGGAAGATAAGATTGTAAACACTCCAGTGGAAGTGGACATGGGTCTTCTTCTTGGTCTTGGATTCCCTCCATTCCGCGCTGGTGCCCTTAAGTATGCTGACACGATTGGACTAAAAAAACTTGAAGAAGAGTCTAAGAAGTATCAATCAATCGGCCACATGTATGACTTCACGCCATTCATGAAAGGTCTGGCAGCGGAAAACAAAACTTATTATTAAGAGGTAAAGTATATGAAGAATGCAGTAATTATTGATGCAGTAAGAACGCCGATGGCAAGATCGAAAGCGGGTAATTTCCGTTTCGTTCGCGCTGAAGAACTTTCGGCCCACCTAATGCGTGAAATTCTAAAACGTAACTCAAATGTTAACCCTGCTGAAATCGAAGACATCATCTGGGGATGTGTTCAGCAGACACTTGAGCAGTGTTACAACATCGGTCGTAATGCTCAACTTCTAACAGATATCCCTAAGACTGTTTCGGCCCAAACCGTGAACCGACTGTGTGGTTCTTCAATGACTGCCATCCATATGGCCGTTCAAGGCATCTGGTCGGGCCAAGGTGACATTTTCCTTTGTGGTGGTGTCGAACATATGGGTCACGTGCCAATGACTTATGGAGTGGATTTTAACCCTGCTCTAGCGAAGACAACTTCTAAGGGCGCGGGCTCGATGGGTCTGACAGCTGAACTTCTTGGCCGTATGCACGGGATCACTCGTCTTCAACAAGATGAATTCGCCGCTGCTTCTCACCGTAAAGCTCACGAAGCAACTCTAAAAGGTCGCTTTAAAGATGAGATGGTTGCAACTCCTGGTCACGACGATCTGGGCGTGCCTTCAATGATCTCGATTGATGAAGTCATTCGTCCTGAAACAACGGTTGAAACTCTTGGTAAGCTTCCAGCTGTTTTCGATCCGAAGAATGGTACAGTTACGGCCGGTAACTCTTCTGCCCTTTCTGATGGTGCATCTGCTGTGATCATCATGTCTGAAGATAAGGCGAAGGCCCTTGGCCTGAAACCAATGGCAAGAATCGTTTCTATGGCGAGCACTGGTTGTGAGCCATCAATCATGGGATACGGCCCGGTGGCCTCTTCTAGAAAGGCCCTGGAGCGCGCAGGACTTAAGATGGATCAGATGGACATCATCGAACTAAACGAAGCCTTCGCTGCTCAGTCGCTTCCAGTAATTAAAGATCTTGGTCTACTTGATGTTATGGATAAAAAGGTAAACCTTAACGGTGGTGCGATTGCTCTTGGTCACCCACTTGGATGTTCAGGTGCTCGTATCACTGGTACACTTGCCCACCAACTTCGTAGTAATAACAAGAAGTATGGTCTGGCCACAATGTGTATTGGTCTTGGTCAAGGTGTTGCAACAGTCATTGAAAATCTTAACTAAAAAAAAAGGGGCCCAAAAGGGCCCCATTTTTTTTATATCTTACAATTCGCAGTTAGTTCTAATAATCACACGATCGTTACCCAGGAAAGAAAACTGACGGATGATATGAGTTCCACCATCCACATAACCTTTCCATACCCAAGTTCCAATCAGACCTTCGCCAGAATTCAGACGGGTCATCTCATATGAGCCACTTTCTGTATCAATCAAAAGTCGCTGACCTCTAAGAGTATAGCGATAAGTTTCGCCGCTCTTAACATTCGTACGACATTCAATTCGACGTCCTTGAGTCAATGATTCTTTGTCACCCAAGAACTGAATTTCTGAATCCGTAACTTGGATGGGAGCATCGACCATTGTTTCTAATAGATCGATTCCAAGGCCATCAGCTCCACGAATAGATTCGCAGGCAACTGAACGACCATTCAAATTACAAACACCAGGCTGACCTGCGGCCACAGAAGACCGTCCACTACCTCCACCCTCTTTCCCGCAGGCGGCAGTGAGTGCCAGAAGAACTAACAGGGATGCGAATTTCATATTTTCTCCTTGATAGATAACGACGGGAGCACGCTATCAAGAAAAAACAAAAATTCACTATGATAATTCTTACAATTTTTGTTTGAAGCAAAGCAAATCTTGCGGAGAACGAAGTGTCATCGAATTTTCATTCTGCAGAAAGCACATGAATTAGTTTGGGAATGTTCTTAAGAAGGCATTACGCATGCATGAGATCATTTATCTATAGATCATCTGAAGAATTAAACGTAATGCCTTGTCCTGATCAATTACTGGATGAAGTCATCATCATTATCGAAGTCGACTTCCTCTGCACCACTGGCGTCATGATACTCTTCATTGTCAGTGTTCTGCTCATCAAATGAATAAGTTTCATCTTGAAGTGAAGCATCTTCGGTTTCTCTCACCTGCTGTTCCGGATCTACAGCGCCGGCCTGTTTGGTACCTTCATCACTGAAATCACTTTCTTCATCTTCCATCACACCTCTTCGGAGAGGTTGTTTTTTTTCAATCGCCTCGTTGAATTTTCCATCGGCCTGATCAAAGAAAGTTGAATGTTCCTGATTATTTTGATTTTCCATAAATCCTCCTCGTACTCACGGGATTATTTAAAGCATAAACGGTGCCAGGAATATGGATGAAAAATTGATTTCTTAGAGGAGAAAAACAAAAACTGCGTGGCATTTAACCACGCAGATTTCTTATTCGTATTGCTTGCCTAACTCTTCCATCAAGTATCCCAAAGCATAGGGAACTGATGAGTCTCTTGCTACAGAATAATTGGCATCATGATCAAATCCCAATTTATGGGTCCATTCATGAAACACGTTACCTGCGACCTGTGCAGGCGTATAAGGATAGAAGTATTTGGTATTCATGTAGATGCGAAGAGCACCAGGAGTCGTATATCCCACTGTGCTTCTCCATGAGTAATACAATTCAAGTTCAAGATCCATCTCGTGATCAACTTCAGGTCTGAGATCTTCTCTTCCATCAAGGACGGCCTGATAAATCTCTGCATTACTCATGCCCTTGTTATCAACGAATTGCTTTTTACCTTGATAAGTAAAATTGATGACTCGGCTTCTGAATTCTTTTGAGCCCACGACTTTTTTAATGATCTCAAAGGCCTTATGAACTTTGTCTTCGTCGGCCACTTCAAAGTTATAAAGGTCGGCCTTGGTTTCAAAAATCAGGGCCTCGTTAGGTAGCTCACCTAAATCAGGTTCGGGTTCAAGATCAGGAGTTTCTGGTTCGGGATCAATCGGACAAGCAGCAGTTGTTGGATTGGTTGCTGCCTTGCCGGTGGTTGAATCTTGATTTTGACAGTCAGGATTCTGGTTACAGCTCGCAAAGAACATGAAGAGGCATGCTAACCAAATAAGCTTCGCCATTACACCATCCTTGGTTAAAGACTAAGCGAGGATCCTTCCTTGGATTCCCATATAATTCAGTATGCCCCTACGATGCGGGCCGCATCAAGCAGGCAAAAATGTTCGCTTTATTTAGATAGGACCACTTACATACTACGACGAGGTTTAATCAGAATGTTACCGAAGAACACCCCGACCACGAGTGCAAGAGCAAGTGTGATCATGGTGAAGGCCGTTTCAAGTCCTCCCAATACATCTCTCTCAAACAAGAAGCTGAGACTGCGATAACCAACAGATCCGGGAACTAGAAGGATAATGCCTGGCCATTGGAAAATGGCAGAAGGTTTATTTTTAAGACGAGCAAAGATGTTACTCATGGCCCCGACACAAGCGCCACCGAAGAACATACCGAGTTCAGGTCCAAGATATTTTGCTCCCAGTTTTGAACAAAGGAAGCCGAAGATACCAGCGATAGTCACCCATCTCCAGTCATCTCTATTGGTCTTAAAGTTTACATTGGCCATGGCCGCAGTCAGAGGAAGAGTCACAAAAGTGATCCACCATGGAATCATGGCAAAATCGATATCAAGAGAAGGATAATGAAACCAACTTGCAATCTTACTTCCAATAAACACGCCGAAAGTGAGTTTCAAAAGAATCATCACTCCTCCCACAAGGCGGGCCGTTCCTGAGACCAGATTTTGAGTGGCAATCTCAGCAATGGCAATTGTGATGAAGAGACCTGGCATGAAAATGATAAGACTCGATAGAATGATCACACCGATGTTAAGACCAGGAATGAGTTTGGCCAGGAGATAAGTCACTAGAGAAGCAACTACGGCCACGATGGCATCGAAGAGCTGGGCCACAAGTCCAATCGGTCGAATGATGGAAAGTGCACCCATGAGAACACCAACGGTAATACTGGCAATGAAATCACCCCAGGTTCCTCCGAAGAGAACCATGAATCCCGCGGCCGAAAATAAGAAATAGATCAAGGTCCAGCGTTTTCCGTAGGGATCTTTGGAGCTCCAGATCTCATCTAATTTTGCGTAACCTTCTTCATAAGTAATTTGATTTTGAATGACTTCTTTTGCAACAGTATCGACCTTAGAGAGTTTACCAAGATTAACTCCTACTGGTTCAACACGTTCAATTTTTGTGACCTCTTCCTCTCCGCCATCCGAAAACGACGAAAGAATGGCTGTCGGTTGAGAGATAAAACTCCCTCTTAGACCCAAGAGCTGGGCCATGTCTTGCATGGTTCCTTCGATCGTATGGGCCGGCGATCCCACTGCATGGAGAGCACGACCAAATCGAAGAATGAATTTCACTTTTCGTTGAAATTCTTTTTTTTCCATTACCAGGTCTTTTTCAGATCTTCAGTCACTCGGATAAGAGTCATCTGTGTGAGATCCGCATAGGTTTTAAGTAAAGGGGCCAGGATTTCTTTTTCAATTGTAGCAAAATTCTGATCGGCCGGATCAACAGAAATAAGTGCAGGAACTTTAATCTGTGCCTCGTAAGAACGATAACATAGAGTCACTTCAGTTTTCTCTTTATTACCAAGCTTCTCTAAGCGCTCATGATAAAGGCTAAGTGGTAATAAAGTCGAGGCCTGGATTTTAAACTCAATCTCTTCCGGAATAATCGCTCCAGAATTTTTCTCGATATGGGCCGCGGTCCATGATGTCTTACTCATAATAATGATCGCAGCATCAAGCTTCAGCTCTTTTACAAGATCATTCAAGAAAGACTTATTATGCTCAGACCATTTTGGTCCTCCCATAAGTTCTGTTGCAGGTACCAACAAAAATGAAAGATCTCGCATGCCACGAGGGTTAAACACCAAAGCATTTGAAGTCTTCTTGCCTTTCTCCAGGTAGTAGATGTCATCCGGCATGAGGGCCGTTCTGCGTGAGTTAATGTAGTTAGGAACACGTTGGCCATACTCATGAAGGGCCTTGGTCTTTTTGATTTTAGCGGTAGAGACAAAATCAAGTTCAGGGGCGATCAGAGGAAGACTCTGCTCCCAGATGCTTAGGTATTTTTCTGTTAGAAGCTGCTTTCCAGCGTCCGACATGAAAACTTTGTCACTATTAGCAAGTCCACCAAGTGTCGGCTGAATCATGGTCTCGAAAATAACAATCCCTACTCGCTTCAGAGGTTTTTGGCCGGGACCAAAAAGTTCATCCAGTTTTCCAACACGAGGATCACGCTGTGAAGTCATCACAACTTTTGGAGCAAGTTCAGTTAGATCTTCTTTGGTATATTCGCTGTGGGAATCGTAATAGTAGCGATCTTCACCGCCCTTTTGAATTGTTCCCATAGAACAGGCAGAGATGAAAATTAAGCAGAAGAGGAGTCGTAGCATAGAATAGATCCCTGTGTGATTGTCACAATGTGACTCCATTCTACCTTTTCCCCACTTGATATTTCTAGATGAAAGGTGGGCCTCACAATAACTTTACGAATATGGCCCGTGATTTCCGATGACAGAGTTTTGACAGTCACTCCACCCAGACGACGGATTTCGAGCGCCCTTCGAAACTTAACATCAATTTGATCAAAGCTTAAAATCTCTTTCACTTGATTCCAATAAATGGTCCTAGGAGGGGTCAGAAGCTCAAATCGATCATCATGGGTCCATTCAAGTCCATAGGACTCTCCTAGCCAGGCAATATCCCCCTCTTCGATTAAAAGAAACTTCTCCTGAAAACTCAACTCGAATGGACCCAAGGAAGAACTTCTAGGTTCTGTGGTTCTCTCATAAACCTGGGCCATGGGATGATGCCGTTCACTTTTAAGAGGGATTGTCGCGACTAGCTTCAACCAATTCTCTTTCTCCAGGCGCGGAAACAGATCTCCATGGGACTCAATTGCGACGACTCTAAAATCACGATTGGATTGATAAAGTTCAGATAGGATGCGATCTAAAACAATGCCGGTAGGAAAATACAGAAAATAGGTGTCCCCGAGGGGAATATCTCCCTGAAGAAGATCCTGATGAAGGAATGATACTGCTTCTAACTTCAATTCTTCTTTTATCTTTAACCCTGCTTCAATGCGACTCAGCTCAAAATCCACGCCGATAGAATGGCGATCTGGATAAAGCCAGGAGTACAAAAGACAACCTTCCCCTATCCCACAACCCAGATCAACAAAGGTTCCAGTAACTAAGGAATGAGAAAAAATAGATTCGAAGTCTTCACGAGAGGTATAGAGGGCCCTGCTATCGAGACCCTTATAAGAACCAGTTCTGGTTCCTACGAGGGCCTCAATGGCATCATAATCAAATTTAAAAAGTTCCAAGGACCGTGGCGAGGAAGAGCTCATAGTTATTACTTTGTTCACGACCTTCTAACACATAACTTCCACGAAGACCGATACTGATAGGATAGGCCAGACGAAGGAAATTCATCTCGAAAATTGTTTCCCAACCGGTCGAAGCAGCACGGTAGTGATTGGTGAGATAGCGACCAGTCAAATCATCGTAGAAAAGGTTAAGATTAATTCGCTTCAAGTTCCAGTAACGTGACCAGTGCCAGTCTGGATAGAAAAGTGGCATCATGTAGTTCGCTGAATACTTAGTAAATTCCTGAAGGAAGACACTTCTTGTTCCACGAGGGTAAATGACATAAGAAGCATATTGATAGAAGTTGTCCTTCTGTCTTTCATACGCGACCTGATGGAAAAAAGAGTGATGGTGCCAGAGACCCGGTAAATAAATGCGAGAATCAACTGAACGGATACTTCCTTTCTGATCGGCCCCCGTGATGTCACGGCCGTCTTCCATATGTCCAAAGACTGAAAATCCCCACTCTGGGTTTAAATCTCGACGGGCCATTCTTGAAATCACGGAATAGTTAAGCTCAGCACCCGGTGAATAAAGAGCACCATCATTCACTTCAGTGAGATCGTTTGAGATCTTGTTGGTCACTTTAATCAGTTTTGCAAAACCGCGGACAGAAAAACTATGGGTAAATCGTCCCTGAATATATTTCCATGGAACTGAAATACCGACATCGGCCGTGCCTTCTTCCCACTTATCTTCAATTTCCTTACCACTGACGGTCACATCCTGACGTCTTCCACCATAGGCGGCACGCACATCAAACACAGTATAGTATTGTGACCAGCTTGAAGTCACAAAACCTGTAACTGATTTTTCATTCAGATTATAGACACCACCGGCAGAGAGGAAAAACTTATTAAGCACATCCTGTGAGTAGCCAATCACTGTAATGTCGGCCCCTAAAGGAGGTGCTAGTAATAACCAGCTGTGAAGGTTAAGCGAATGCTTCGGCTCTGAATACTTAGAGCTCTTGTACTCTTCATTTTCTAAGAGTTCGCTTTCAAGGCCCTTAGCGTTTTCACTCATCGCGAACTTTTCATAGATGGGGTAAAAACTATTCTGAGACTTCTGCTCTTCATCCATACGAAGGGACTTTTGTACAACGTTCATCCCGTTGGCGGTGTAATCGTTATAGATGAGTTTCCCTTGATGAAGTGTCGGAGCGTATGAACCAAAAAGAGCACTCGTGATCTGGCGAGTTCCCTCTTTTGTATAAAGCCAGATGTTATCAATTCCTGACTCTGGACTTTCAAAGAGAATGTGACCTTCTTCAACGGCCACGTTTCCGATATTGTTCACGGCCTTATCAATCAAATAAGTCTTTTCAGCTGAGCCCAGGTTAAACTGAACCATAGACTTCATATCGTTATAGTCTTTTTGAACGAAAACGATCTCTGAATCACTTAACCAATCAATGGAAGTGATGACCTCATTCTTAGGATACGGGATTCGTTGAATCTCTTTACCCTTGTGGTTCAAGACAACGATGGCCTGGCCTTGGGCCTCGTCCCACTCAACTGCCAGAATCTTTTTTCCTGCATGATCAGGGATCGCAATTCTTAATTTGGTGTGGGCCTTAGAGACAACTATCTTATCTTCGTTAACGTCATAAACTTTAAGTTTATTGAAGTTTCGGTAACCCCAACGTGGATCAACTTCGAGTTCTAAAAATGCCAGTTTCCCGCCGCGAAGCTTAAATGGGTATTCAGTCGCCAGAGGTCCTGGATAGAAAAGAGTCTTTTCTTTTTTGCCATCGATCAAAACGAAGCGATCGTAAAATGAGAGACCTTTTTTAAGGGCCACAACTTTTCCATCTTGGGTGGTTTGAGGGAAAAGATAATTGGTCCAGCCAAAACGCTTTCCAAGGTTTTTTACTTCATAAGGAGTTGGTGTCAGTTCATCAGCTCGTTTCTTCCATTCCTTAATAAGATCCCCCATCACGCCCCAATAAAAGTCTTCAAACTTCTCATGAGTCATGCGGTCCACTGAATTATAAAAACTCAGAGGGTTCCAGCTGGTTTCCGCAGATTGATTGGCGAGTTTTGAAAGAAACAAGTCACCATAGTTATTTCTTAACGTCGATGTATAGAAGTAACCATAGACGTAATGATTAGGAACATAGTCTTCATAAGAGCCTAAATGGGCCTTATCGTAGTCCCATTTCTGACCTGATAATAAGAGAGTTCTGAGATCTCTTTCAAATAATGGAAGACGACCACGCCCTCCCTTAGTGAGAGCAGTCTCAACACCGACCGCATCTCCTTCAAAATACCATGGTGGCATCGTGAGCCCGAGTCCAAGGGCCTGGCCCGCTTCACCCATGATGATATTTAAAAATTTATTGAACCCGTGTTTACCTTTCTGAAACTGAACCACGTGACGAAATTCATGAACAGAAAGAGTTTTAAGCCATTCAGTATTAGTAAGCTCCGGATCTATGGCCGGAGAAAGGTACCACTCCGATCTTCTTGGAGCGAGTGTCACAAATCCATTAGAGATCACCGATTGGTTTTGCAAAATTAGGGAAATTCTTGGAGGAAGTTCTTCCATAGAACGAGTCACATAAGGATAGGCCTTCTCTAAAAGATGGGCGACCCTTTGAGCGTCTTTTTCCACTTCTTCAGGGAAGATGAGATCAAAGTGTTCAGTAACAATGTGTCGCCATTCAATATCAGAGGGGTTCTGATTGTAATCCACGACTGCGAACGGGGCCTCGATTTGAGCAAAAGCAGACCAACTAAGAAGCAACAGGAGCAATAACTTCAGCATGTCTATTCCCTAACAATTCTTTTTAAGTTCTTCCCACAATAGATTGGCCACAACTCCAAGTTGGTGGCGCTTATGTCTTATTAGATTAATAACAAGTTCACGGGGATGGATATCTTCAAATTCAAGAACAACGAGTTTTTTTTCTGCAAGCTCTCTAACGATCGAGTGATCCGGCAAGTGACCCCATCCCAGACCCGCGAAGATGATATCGCGCTTGAAGTTATTGTCATTGATTCGCCACTTTCGTCCTTCATCCAGAAGCCCGAAGCTAGCACCACGAGGATTTTTGTCTCCAATCACGATCTGATCTATTTCCAGAAGATCCTTCTGATTTTTTACTTTGCGTTCTTTAAAGAGCTCCTTGCTCATGACCGGGACCATTTTCACGGTGGTCACCGGAACGACATCAAGGGCGTTTTTATCCGAAATAAAATGAGTCACACCAATTTGAGCTTCACGCTCTAAAACCCGGCGCTCAATTTCACTGAGAATATCAAAGGTAAGATTGAGTTTTGTATTCGGATGCTTTTCTCCGAAATTTTTAAAGATGTGGAGAAGTTTTGGCAGTGGAGAGATGCCATCCACTGAAATAGAAATCTCAGGCTCCTGCTGTTTTCGAAAACTCTGCGAAAGCCCTTCCAGTTCAGTCATCCCCTGGAGCACTTTAAGCGAGCGTTCATAAAACGCTTTTCCATGATCTGTGAGTTCAGGGCGATACCCACTCCGATCAAAAAGATCAACTTCCATCTCCTCCTCAAGTTTCTTTATCGACAAACTTATAGCTGGTTGGGTTTTATGCAACTCCGCAGCAGCCTGTTTGAAGCTACCGGACTGGACAATCTTATGAAAAACAAGCACTTGATCAAAGGTCATAGGGTATAATTATTTCTTATATAGTTTATCAAAAAAACTGTCTTTTTTTTTATCAGAAATGCCCTCATCATGGAAGCATCAAAATCTAATGTTCATCAAACTGAGGAGTTTATATGAAAACATTATTAGCTGTTGCTCTTGCTTTCTCTGCTACTGCGTACGCTCAAAACAAACCTATGACTCAAACTTACAATGTAGACTCTGCTGCTACTAAGATCGTTTATGTTGGTAAGAAAGTAACTGGTCAACACACTGGTAACGTAACTGCAAAAAGCGGTAACCTTACTTTCCTAGGCGAACAAATCACTGGTGGTGAAGTTGTTGTTGATATGAACTCACTAACAAGCACAGACATCACTGATAAAGATACAAACGCTAAGTATCTTGGCCACATGAAGTCTGCAGATTTCTTCGATACAGCTAAATATCCTGAAGCTAAACTTGTTATCAAAAACTCTAAGAAAACTGATAAAGGCCTAGAAGTAACTGGTGACCTTACTATGATCGGTAAGACAAACCCTATTACTTTCCTGGTAACTGATCTTAAAAAGACAGATGCTGGTGTAACTGGTAAATCAAACGTAACTATTAACCGCACTAAATGGGGTCTAGTTTACGGTTCAGGTTCATTCATTAAAGGTCTTGGTGACAAGGCAATTAACGACGAATTTACTCTAGCAATCGATCTTTCAGCTAAAAAATAATTCCCGTCTCCGTCTAATGGGCCCTCTTCGGAGGGCCTTTTTGTTCTCGAAAGTCTGTTTCTTTCCCATTACAATTCTCTCATGATCCGTTTGGCCCTTTTCCTATTATTCCTTGCGAACGCGAGTTACGGCGCGACTATTGCTATTATCGACACTGGTTTCGATCTGGATCACGATTACCTAAAACCAAAAATCCTGAAAAAAGAGACCGACGAAGAGGCCATTGATTTTCAAGGCTGGGACTTTTTCGACAACTCTCACTTAAAAAAACCTGTTATTGAAGATAAGTCTGATATTCAGGAAGTTCTGCTTTATCGAACTCTCCGTGCCAAAGGTCACCGCGAAGGTCTCTCGATGGAAGAGTTTGAGTGGTATAAGAAAAAGAACGCCGATAAGACTTTTATGGAAAAAGTGCGGATGTTCAAAAAACATTCTCACGGAACTTTTGTCGCCGGAATTGCTCTTCGTGAAGGTGAAAACATTTCGATCTTCCCTATTCGTGGCCTCAATATTCCTAACCCGGTAGTAGTAGTTGAAGATAACACCAAAGAGGGTGAGATTCCTCTAACTGCTAAAACTCCCGATCAGAAGTTTGAAGAAGATATTAAGAACTCCCTGGACCGTGTTTCAAAGAAATTCACCAAGATCTGTCGTTACGTTTCGAATAAACGCATTGAAGTGGTGAATGGCTCTTACGGTATCACCTTTAAGAACATTATGACGAAGTTCCGTGAACGCTATAAAGAGTTCACAGGAAAAGAGATCGATGAGCCTCGCCTCTTAAACTATACGAATAATTATTTCGCTGAGCTTTATCGTCGTGGTGAAAAAACCATGCTTCGCCATCCGAATATCCTGTTTGTGTTTTCGGCCGGGAACTCGGGTCTGGATAATGATCAGTATCATCACTACCCTTCACGCATTAAAGTTCCGAATGCCATTACCGTGGCAGCGATGAATGGTGATTATCTGGCGACTTTTTCTAACTTTGGGAAGGCCTCGGTAGATATTGGTGCGCCTGGCGTGGCGATTCTTTCGATTGTTCCAAAGGTTTACTCTCAGGACGGAAGTGATCTTTACTCTCCGGCCAGTGGTACATCTATGGCCGCACCTTATATCTCAAACCTTGCTGCCCAGATTCTCAATACGAATCCGAAACTCACTCCGGCCAATATCAAGCGCATTATTCTTGAAACTGGTGATGAGAAAACTCACCTGAATGACAAAATGATTTCAGGTTCAATCGCTAATAACCATCACGCCCTTAAGGCCGCACTTCTTTCAAAAGACATGTCGATAGATCAGGCGATTCAGCTTGGGAAATCAGGTCTTATTCCAATGGAAGATCATGTGAATATTGGTGGACTTCCTCCGGCAGTGACTCCGGAGGAAATGAAAAAGAAAGTTTTAGAATCATTCCCGAGTGTGATTACACCTCAGGAAGTTGATGAGCCAGAGGAGCCTACAACTGTGGCCCCAGCTCCAGTTACCAAACCAGAGTCTTCTTTACCGAAGGATCCAGTGACAGCGCCACAGGACACGTCACTCCCGCCTCCTTCAACTGCGCCAGATGCTCGGCCGGAATCCGCTGATCCAGTCCCTGCCAGTCAAAGTGTAGAACAATCTCCGACACCTTCCGAGGAGCTGCCTGCATCTTCTTCTCAATCTGCACCTTCACTCCCTGAAGCTCAATCCCCAGAGTTCGCGCCTTCATCGCCATAATTGTCAGCATACAGCTGGCAAGTGAAGTTGATAAAAGATCAGTTGGTGAAAACGCTTCACCCTTACCCTGATTATCTTTTGGAGCATCAGTATAGATAATGTTATTTGAATTTAAATGAAGGGCCTCAGTTCTCAATTCGCCCTGATAAATAGCGTGCATTTGGTGCATAGATACCTCACTTTTATGAAGGTCCATTATTCCAAATAAAAAGGGCCCCTGAAAAGGGGCCCTTGCGAGATTACTGTTTTAATTCGTATTTTAGAATTTCAGTCTGGCCATAGTTGTGACAGTTGTCATTTGTTGACCAATACTCAACAGATATTTCCATCGCCTTAGGATCAATTCCGCTAGTGATGTTCGAAACTGCCTTAACTGTTGCCACTGCTCTTTCAGCGTCATCACAAATTCCTGACGATCTATCAAAGAGAACTTTCTCAGCTGTGATCACCATATCATCTTCTGTTTTAAAGATAACGTTCGTCACTTTGAAGTCTCCGAAAAAATTTCCGTAGCGTGCTTCAAGGAACAATGTTCTTAGATTCGGAGTAACAACCGCTGAATCAAAAACAAGTTCCATTAGATAGTAAGGAACCTTTGATTTAGTGGCGTAAACAGCACCTGGAATATGATCTTCCGGACCCGCGAATGAGAAAGATGAAAGAACGAGAGAGAGAATAACGAGAAGGTTTTTCATGAGAGAACTCCTGTTGGATTGTTTTAATGCAGGAGCTTATATGACAGGAAAGATGGCTTTGTTTGTTTGGATTTGGTGAAGAAAAAAAAGGGCCCCCGGAAAGGAGGCCCTAAAAAGGGAGGAGAATTAACTCTTCAGATCGGTCTCTGCCTTAGACCAATCTGAAATCGCGATTTTGCGCGTTTGAGATTTGGCTTCTTTAGGTAAGGTCAGATCCAAAACTCCGTTTTCGAATCTGGCCTCAATCGCATCTGGGTTCACATTCTTAGGTAAGCTAAAGACCCGTGAAAATTTTCCATAGCGACGTTCTGAGCGGAGAACGTAGTCTTTGTCAGTTTTCCCGGTGTATTTACGTTCACCAGAGATGTGAAGATGATTGTCTTTTACTTCAATGTTGATGTCTTCCTTACGAGCACCTGGAATATCCAGACTGATGAGATAAGATTTTTCCTCGTCCTGAATTTCACAAACCGGGGCATATAAGTCTTCTTTCGAGAAGACATCGAAAAGTTTTTCAAATTCTTTTTCCCATTGATTGTGAGTGCGATTCGGTTTTAGTTCAAAGTGATACATAGTGCCTCCTTATTAGGTGATTTCCGTATTCCTTTCTTGCTTACAAGATGGGAGGCGTTTCATTTTCGTCAAGGTTTGAACGAAAAAAATTATAAAAAGAAATAACCGAGAGCACCGCCAGAGATTATTAAGTAAGCGGAATTTAATCTTTTAAATACCAGTAAAAGAGTGATCGAAATTAGACCCAAGGCAGCTGTTAGAGGATTTATAAAACTGGCCATAGAAAGCTTGATTAACACAACAATCATGAGCCCCAGCGAAGCAGCATTCACTCCATCCAAAGCATGAGAAAAAAATTCTGAGGCACGCAATCGAGTAAGAAATGGGGTTACTAATGCCACAAAAATAAATGAGGGCACAAAAATCCCCAATGTCGAGAATATGGATCCACTGAAACCATCAATGAGATAACCAATGAAAGACGCTGTTGTGAAGACCGGCCCAGGTGTCACCTGCCCAATAGTGATGGCATCCAATAATTGAGACTCAGTCAGAAGCTTAGATTTTTCAACCAAGTCCTTTTGCAAAAATCCAAGGAGAACGTATCCACTTCCAAACAGTACCGAGCCGACCTTGAAAAAGAACATAAACAATTCAAAACTCAAGCTTAGTTTCTGATGAAACTTTGTTCTATAGAGGCCCATGAAAAGGCCAGCACCAAAAATAACAGCCAACTCGTTGATTCCGTAAAAAATTAAAACGCTAGAAAGGACCAAGGTAATGATCGATACCATACCGGTGTTGTAGATCGTTTGACCAAGTTTCCAGAGGGCCAGGAAAACCACCCCCACCACCACGGGCCGCATACCTTTTAGAATTGCATTAGTATCTGGAACTGTTCCAAAATGAGAATACAAGGCGGCCACAGCGAGAACGATTAAAAAGGCCGGTAAAATAAAACACACACCACTTATGATGAGTCCACGCCATCCGGCCAGCTTATGACCGATGAAAATGGCCAGCTCAGTTGAATTGGGACCGGGAATGAGATTTGTGGCACCAAGGAGATCCATAAACTCCTTTTCCGATAACCAGGCACGTCTATCCACGACTTCTGAGCGCATCATAGCAATATGAGCAGCAGGTCCTCCGAAGCTCAAAAATCCGAGTTTCAAAAAAACATGGGCAAGAGATTTTTCCATACGACAATTTTCCTTCAAAAAGAACGAACTTACGACTAAAATGTAGCCACATATTAGGAGATATTTATGACTAAGAAAGTGGCCACAAAGCGCCCTGTAAAAAAGGCCGTGGCAAAAAAACCGGTAAAAAAAGTCCTCTCTAAGAAAGTTCCCGCAGCAAAAAAAATCGATCCCAAAACACAAACCATCGAATCCCTTCTTGAACTCATCCGCATCACTTCAACAGTAGTTCCTGATGATGTGGCAAAAACTCTGATGAAGGCCCGTTCACAAGAAGAGCAGAACACAACTGCTTCTTACGCCATGAACATCATCAAAGATAATATGGATCTTGCTAAGTTTAAGTCTCAGCCGCTTTGCCAGGATACTGGAACTGTGATTTTCTTCGTTTATCACCCTCCTGGATTCTTCCAGAATGACTTCAAAGAACTCATTAAGAAGGCCGTGGTTAAAGCAACTCAAAAAGGTTACCTCCGTCAGAACTCAGTAAACTCTCTTACTGGTGAAAACGCAGGAACAAATCTTGGTGAAGGTCACCCTTCAATTCACTTCTATGAAACGAAAGGCAAAGAAGTTGAAGTTAAGCTTGTTCTTAAGGGCGGCGGTTGCGAAAACGTTTCTGCTCAATACTCTCTTCCAGACACAACTCTAGGTGCGGGTCGTGATCTTGAAGGTGTACGTAAGGTTGTGATCGATGCAGTTTATAAAGCTCAAGGTAAAGGTTGCGGTCCAGGCGCACTGGGTGTTTGTATCGGTGGTGACCGTGCTGACTCAGCCTACGCAGCGAAGAAACAACTTCTTCGTAAACTTGATGATAAAAACACGAATGCAGATCTAGCAAAACTAGAATCAGAGATCGTTGAAACATGTAACAAACTCGGAATCGGCCCTATGGGCTTCGGTGGTAAGACAACTCTTATCTCATGTAAGATGACTCACGCTAACCGCGTTCCTGCCTCATTCTTCGTTTCAATTTCATACATGTGCTGGGCATTCCGCCGTCAGGGTGTGGTGCTTGATGCTAAGAAAAACACAATTAAAAAATGGTTGTACTAATATGAAAAAACTATCTTATCCGTTTTCTCCAGAAGCAGTTCGTGAACTTAAAGTGGGAGACATGGTTCTCATCACTGGTAAGCTTTTTACCGGCCGTGATGCTGTTCACAAGTACCTTCACGACGGTGGGAAATCTCCGGTAAATCTTAAAAACCAAATTATCTATCACTGCGGTCCAGTGACTCTTCAAGATAAGAAAACTAAGAAGTGGACTGTTACTGCCGCGGGGCCTACGACTTCTATTCGTGAAGAGCCATATCAGTGGGAAGTGATTCGTGATCACGGTATCGTTGGTGTGATTGGTAAAGGTGGCATGGGACAAAAGACCCTTGATGCTTGTAAAGAGTACGGCTGCGTTTATTTCCACGCTGTAGGCGGCGCTGCTCAGGTTCTTGCTGAGAAGATTAAATCAGTAGATGGTCTATACCTTGAAGAGTTCGGTCTTCCAGAGGCGATCTGGGAAATGTCTGTAGAAGATTTTCCGGTTGTAGTAACGATGGATGCTCATGGAAACTCGCTTCACAAAGATGTTGAAGCTCATTCAAAAGAAGCTTTAAAAGAAGTGCTATAAAAGAGAAGGGCCCGTAATGATCTGTACCCCATTTTCTAGACAAGCTAAAAAAACCGCTTTTCTAAAAAATGGGCTAAAATCCTTAAAAGGAGCAGATTATGAGGGCCTTTTCTCTTTCTGAGCGCAAAAAGCTCACAACTAAT